>OGPR01000079.1_pt1 | contig 120154 bp, 115 predicted proteins | sample 1552981 | NCBI WGS metagenome assembly OGPR01 (sample SAMEA2580260, study PRJEB22360) | human gut metagenome | biome: human gut; feature: human-associated habitat; material: faeces | place: Denmark | collected 2008/2010 | reverse complement strand
TCCTGCCGCAGAACGATATTGCCAATGCTTGCATCCGCGAACTGCGCTACTTCGGAGTAGACACGAAAAAAATCGTCCGCGGCGACGGACGGATGGGGATTTATTATCTCGAAGCTGGTGCGAACCAGCTTCCCAGCGAGGTCGTTTACGACCGGGCGTATTCGTCGATTGCGCTTGCAAAGCCCGGCAATATCGACTGGAACAAGGCATTTGACGGCGTGGACTGGTTCCACATCACGGGAATCACACCCGCAATCTCGGAATCTGCAATGGAGCTGTCCCTCGAATCCGGTGAACTCGACCGCGAGAAATACAAAGCGCTCGGAAACAAAGTGCTCGAAGCCTATCCGAATATGCAGTGCATCGCCATCACGCTCCGTGAGAGCCACAGCGCCGATTGGAATGGCTGGGCGGCGTGCCTGAACGACGGCAAGGATTTCTACGTCTCAAAGAAATACGAAATCCGAGATATTATCGACCGTGTGGGCGGCGGCGACAGCTTCGCCGGCGGTCTGATCTATGGCCTGAATCATTACGAGGACAAGCAGTCCGCACTGGAATTCGCGGTTGCGGCAAGCTGCCTGAAGCACAGCGTCATCGGCGATTTCAACCGCGTGTCCGTCTCCGACGTGGAAAAACTCATGGGCGGCGACGGTACGGGACGCGTGCAGAGATAAAAGCCGCTGTATTCTGCGTTATAAAACATCAGCGCCCGGCTCTGGAAAAGAGCTGGGCGCCAGTATTCAGACTAGAAGCACCAGATGGTACACTGCAAACGCAGCCAGCCATGCGATGCAGCACTGGGAAAGCGCAATAAGCGCTGCGCGCAGCGCAGAGCCCGTCTCGCGCCGGATGGCGGCAATAGCCGCCACACACGGGGTATACAAGAGCGTGAAGACCAGAAAACTCAGCGCGGCTTTTGCAGTAAAGAGCGTCGAGATGGCGGCGGTACCCAGCAGAATCTGAAGTGTGCTGACGACGGATTCCTTCGCAATAAAGCCGGTGATCAGCGCTGTCGCACAGCGCCAGTCTGCGAAGCCCAGCGGCGCGAAGACAGGCGCGAGCCAGCGGCCGACCATGGCGAGCAGGCTCTGCTCACTGCTGTCTACAACATTCAGCCGCGCGTCGAAGCTTTGCAGGAACCAGATGACGATGGTTGCAAGGAAAATGACTGTGAAGGCACGCTCGATAAAATCCTTTGCCTTGTCCCAGAGCAGAAGTGCAACGCTCTTGAGGCTTGGCAGCCGGTAATTCGGCAGTTCCATTACAAATGGAACCGGCCGGCCGCGGAAGGCAGACTTGAGCACCAGCGCGGAGAGAATGCCGAACAGGATGCCGAGCACATACAGCCCGATCATTACAAGCGCGGCATACTTCGGAAAGAACGCTGCCGAGAAAAATGCGTAGATCGGAATTTTTGCAGAGCAACTCATAAAGGGCGTGAGCAGGATGGTCATGGTGCGGTCGCGCTCCGACGGGAGCGTCCGTGCCGCCATGACTGCCGGGACCGTGCAGCCGAAACCGATAAGCATTGGCACGATAGATTTGCCGGACAGGCCGATGCGCCGCAGAAGCTTGTCCATGACGAACGCCACACGCGCCATATAGCCGGTGTCTTCCAGAATAGACAGGAAGAAAAACAGTGTGACAATGATAGGCAGGAAGCTTAAAACCGAGCCGACGCCCTGAAAAATGCCGTCGATCACAAGGCTCTGCACGACGGGGTTCAGGTGATAGGCCGTCAGCGCCCGATCGACCACGACGGTTAGCGCATCAATGCCGGAAGCCAGCAGATCGCTCAGTCCCTGGCCGATCACATGAAATGTCAGATAGAAAATCAGCAGCATCACGCCGATAAAAATCGGGATCGCGGTATATTTTCCGGTCAGAATTTTGTCGGCACTGACCGAACGCAGACGCTCCTTGCTCTCATGCGGCTTGACGACGCAGGATTTGACAAGCGCTTCAATGAACGTATAGCGCATATCCGCGATGGCTGCGTTGCGGTCAAGGCCGCGTTCGAGTTCCATTTGGACGATGGAATGCTCGATCAGTTCCTTTTCGTTCTGGTCAAGGTGCAGCTGATTCAGAACAGCCTCGTCGCCGTCAATGACCCACGTCGCCGCGAAGCGGACGGAAAGCCCCGCACGCTGCGCGTGATCTTCAATCTGGTGGCAGACGGCGTGAATGCAGCGGTGGACAGGGCCGGGCGCGCAGAAATCGACGACGGCGGGCAGGCGTTTGTCCTCCGCCGTGTGCACGGCCGTCTCGATCAGTGCCTCCACGCCGTCGCCGGAGGCTGCACAGATTGGAATGACCGGCACGCCCAGCTGCTGCGAAAGCTTGTCCGTGTCGATGCTGCCGCCGTTGCCGGTCAACTCGTCCATCATATTGAGCGCCAGCACCGTCGGCACGCGCAGCGTCAATAATTGGAGCGTCAGATAGAGATTGCGCTCTAAATTGGTCGCGTCAACGATGTTGATGATGCCGTCCGGCTTGTTTTTCAGAATAAAATCGCGTGTGACGATCTCCTCTGCCGTGTACGGGCGGAGCGAGTAGATGCCTGGCAGATCGACGACGGTGCAGTCCTTCTGTCCGCGCACAGGGCCGGATTTCTGATCGACTGTCACGCCGGGGAAATTGCCGACATGCTGGTTTGAACCGGTCAGTTGGTTAAAAAGCGTCGTTTTGCCGCAGTTCTGGTTGCCAGCCAGTGCGAAGATCATCTTGCGTCCTCCTCAATGGTGATGCTGTGCGCGTCCTCCTTGCGCAGCGTGAGCGTATAGCCGCGCAGAAACAACTCCATGGGGTCGCCCATGGGCGCGATCTTGCTGACATGCACGCGCGTATGCGGAATGAGGCCCATATCGAGCAGCCTGCACCGGAGGACCCCTTCGCCGCCGACTGCTGTAATCACGCCGGAATGTCCGACGGAAAGTTCGTCAAGCGTCATAAATCGCATTCCTTTCTTCATTACATTCTGAATGTTAGGATAATCTAACTTTCAAGAAAATGCAAGAAAAACCGTTCGGATGCGACAAAAATTTTTCTGTCCGCGCAGTTTACAAAATCGTCACGCCCTCGGCCGCCCGGTATGCTATGATATACTACAGATATAAGGAGGCCGACGCATGAATATTCTCTTTTTCCTGACGCCGAAGGCGATGTGCGCCTATATAGAGTCCGACGACACGCTGCGGCAGGCGATGGAACGGATGGAGCATTCCGGCTATGCGGCACTGCCCGTACTGGACAAGAGCGGGAAATACTGCGGCGTTGTTACAGAGGGCGACCTGCTCTGGACGCTCAAGCGCCTGTGCGTGATGGACCTGCGCCAGACCGAGGAACATTCTATCTCTGAGATCGAGCACCGCCGCACCGTGCAGCCCGTGCGGGTAGACACGCGCGTGGAGGATCTTCTCTCCGTCGCAGCTGAGCAGAACTTTGTCCCCGTGATCGACGACAAAGGTGATTTTATCGGCATCGTCACCCGCAGCCGCATTCTCCGGTATTACTTACAGACGAATTTCCTGCACGAATAATTTTCCTTCGCTGGTTTAATCCTCCGGTTTTTGGCACATACTTAGCCTCGGAGGTGCAAAATCATGCAAACAAACGAAAATCATCCGAACCGGAAGCGGATCCGGAATTTTTTCCGTGAAAAGGGCTACTACATTGTTCTGGCGCTGTGCGTATGCGCGGTAGGCGTTTCGGGCTGGCTGTTCGTGTCTGGTGCCATCGCCGAAAAGAAAGCGCTGCGGCAGGAGACGATGTCCATTGCCACCAGCGCGGAGGATCCGGCCAAAAATCCGTCCGCCGAGCAGAAGCCGGCCCCGACCGCCACTGCGGACGAGGAAACGGCTCCGGCTGCTGCCATGACAGACGAATCTGTGCGCGAGGCGGCAAAAAACGTGCGCGTCTGGCCAGTCTCCGGCGGCACACAGGCCGCTTACAGTGTCGATGCGCTGCAGTATAACGCCACGACACAGGACTGTCGGACGCACGCGGGGGTCGATCTGGCTGCGTCGGTCGGAACGCCGGTCAAGGCCGCAGGCGCTGGTATCGTGACAGCGGTCTATGACGACGAATTTCTCGGCACGACCGTCGTCATCAACCACCCGGACGGACATGTCTCGCAGTATTCCAATCTTGCCGTCATGCCGTCCGTCTCAGCCGGTGACAGCGTAGAGGCCGGGCAAACTATCGGTGCCGTCGGCGAAACGGCGCTGCTCGAGATTGCGGACGAACCGCATCTGCACTTTGCCGTCTATGCCAACGGCGACACCATCGACCCGGCAGAATTCATCCGATAAACACAGCAAGCGCCGCAGCAGCCGCTGCGGCGCATTTCTTTGCAACAGATTTTGCGTTTCTGCGACTATATAGGTGAGACGTCTCAAAGGAACAATAGGAGTAACCGATGATTCAATCGGCAAGAGGCGATTGATTCATCGGTTACAAGACAGGAGGGATGGATACGGATGACAAGACCATTCTGCGGCGGCTGAAGCGGGGTGACGCGGCAGCACTGGAGGCTGCCGTGCGGCAGTACAGCGGATATGTAACAGCTGTGATCGGCAATCAGCTTGGCCCGTGCGCTGCCGCAGAAGACATTGAAGAACTGGCCTCCGATGTGTTTGTCGCGCTGTGGCGCGCACCGCAGCCGCTTCGGACGGAGCATCTGCGCGGCTGGCTGGGCAAGGTCGCGCGCAACCAGGCGATCAGCTTTTTGCGGCGGCAGCATTTACAACTCGTCCGGGACGAGGACTGTATCCTCATCGATGACCGCGACGCGCAGAAGCTACTGGAGGCGAAGGAGCGCAGCGCGCTTTTAAACGCGGCGCTGGCCGCGCTCACGTCGGAGGACCGCGAAATTTTTCTGCGCCGGTATTACTACAACCAGACCGCCGGACAGATCGCGGAAGCACTGCATATGAACCCCAGCACGGTCCGCAGCCGACTTTTGCGCGGGCGGCAGTCGCTGAGGACGGAATTACAGAAAGGAGATGTGCAGATTGAAGATCTCTGTGCAGAGTCTGTTTGAAGACTATGAGGAAAACACCGTTCCGCTGAGCCGGGACGCGGACGCGGAGCGGATTCTGGAAAAAACGCGGGCCAAGCTGCCGGGGGTGAAGCGGAAGCGCCCGCTCGGTCTTGTGCTGGTCGCAGCAGCGGCGGCCGTCGCCGTTTTGTGCGGCGCGGCGGCGATCGTACATTACGCGACTGTCGGGGACGGTGCGGGAAGCTATGTCCTGCCGGACGCGCTCCGCTACGATGTGGAACACGCAACGACAATCCTGACGGATATCCCGTTTGAGTGGAACAACCCCATCAGCTTTGACACCGAGGGCCGGACGGAAGGAAAGGTCTGCGGCGTGCGGCTCGGCTGGCTGCCGGAGGGCATGGGCACCGGCGGCACCGCGACGGCCTATGACAGCGTCACCGCGCAGGATCCCGCGCAGGCCGAACTGCTGACGCAGGAGGAGCGGGATCTGGTGGAGTATACCTATAATTTCTATACCGTGCGGGGCGAGCAGAAGGAGTACAGCATCCAGTGTATGTCCGCCGACGAAGTCGCCGGGTGCGACTTCCTCTGCGGCGGCTCACGGACAGAGATCACGAAGCGGGGAACCATCGGCCCCTACGACGCGTCGTGGGTCGAGACACACTGGAAGAACTCGAATCAGGACGCCGGAGAGCCGGAGGAGCAGTCCATGCAGCTGCTTCTGCTGTATGACCGGGAGAAACTCTGCGTCGTCGTCATCAGCGCCGACTGGGACGATGCGGAACGGATCGCGGAACATCTGGAGATCGTGGAGACGTCTGTTGACGCCCCGCAGCCCGATCTGACAAACGGAAGGGGCTTCCGTTGGATCGGCGGTGTTGGATAGTCGGAAACGGCCTCGACGGAACGAGGCTCCGCGCTAAGCGCGGGGCCTCTTGAGCCTGTTTCCTTCTTTCCAAAGCGCAAACGCTTCGCTGGTTTGCGCTTTGGGGTCTAGACCTCGACAGAACGAGTTATTATCCCAACAGCTCTTTTGCGTTCCAGTATGCGATTTTTTTCGCTTCTTCTTCCGTGAAGTCCATTTGATTCAGAATGTGGAAATAGGCGGCATAGATTTCCGTGGGCTGCAAATGCCGGTTGTCGGGATAATCTGTTGCAAACAGAAGTCGGTTCGGACCGAATTTCCGCAGGAGATCGTTGGTTCCTGCGATGCCGTATGTGCGGACGTAAGCGGGAAGAATTGCAGAAACATCCACATAGCAGGCAAGCGGGAGCAGCTGTTCCCATTGGAACGCGCCCATATGCGAGACGATCAATTTCAAATCGGGATAGCGTTCCACTATCTTCACAACGCGCCTTACCGCAGACAGATCATCATCTGCATTTGGATAGGAATGAACGGCCACGGGGATGCGGCGTTCCTGCGCAAATGCGAAGACAGCGCGATTGTAATCAGAATCAAGCGCCAGAGCGGAATTGTTCGGGTGAAGCTTGATGCCGTCCAGCGCGTGATCGGCAAGGGCGCGGCAAAGTGCATCGACTGATTCAACGGAAGAATTTCGGGGATCAATATCCGCAAACGCATAAAATCTGCCCGGACAGCACCGCTTCATCTCGAAAAGGTTCCGGTGTACCGCATCGACGCTGAACGCCATCGACATCAAAAACGGATCGTTGAAGGGCATGATGACCGCTCGTTCGATGTTGTTTTCGCGCATGATCTGCGCATATTGATGCAGGTCTGCAAATCTCCACACATCGTCAGAATCTGGATTGGCGGCATGTACCGCGTCCGGCAGGATATGAATATGGGCGTCGATCTTTTTCAGCGTTTTCCAGTCTGTAACAGTCGTAGCAATCCCTCCCGCGTTCCGATATGCCGGTTCTCAGCCTTCTTTGGATAGATACTCCTCGAGAATGTCTGCCGCGCAGTAGACCATTTCCGGACACGGACGTTTTTTGTAATAGCCGTCGGTGCGCGGCTCAGGCGGCTGGGGTTTGAAATCCGGGTCGAGGCCCAGCAGCTGACGGCAGATGAGTGAGCCGTTGCGCGCCTCGAATTCTCCCGCAAGCTGCCGCAGCGTTTCATAGCTTTTTGCCTTCGCCGCCCGGTCGGTTGGGTCTGCCGGGCCGCAGAGCAGGCCGTAGGCCATGAACATCCCATTGACTGCGCCGCAGACATTGCGCATGCCTGCCATCCCGCCGCCAAAGCCGGAGGCGATCTTCAATGCGGTATCTCTGTCCATCTTCTCTTCCGCGAAGGCCAGAAAGACGGCCTGCGCGCAGTTGCAGCCCTCCAGAAAAAGTTCTCTTGCACGTTCTGCTTTTGTCATGTGTATTCCTCCTGCGGCTCAAACCGCTTTTCAAGTCTGAATTTCTTCCCGCCGCACCGGCGGCAGCGGATGCCGCCGCGCTGTTCCTCCAGTGCCTGCACGACCGTCCCGCGCCGCAGATAGCGCGACTGCGTCCCGCAGCCGAGGCACGTCACGACATACACGCCGCGCACGGCCTCAATGCGTTTCCGGTTTTCAACTGCTGCATTGCAGTTGGGCGCAAGCCGCTCCGGCGGGCAGCCGATTTTCCGGCAGACCGCTTTCCACGCCTCGTCGTGCCCGTGCCGTTTGCCTGTGAGCAGAGCCACGGCGGCGTGGGCGTACTCATGCCGGGCCGTGTCCCAGAAGACCTGATCCTCCTGCCGCAGAAAGTCCGCGAGGCGGATCTCCTGCGGTTTGTTTTTGACGAACGTACACACGCCGTACTGCCGCGTCATGCGTTTGGAAAAGGACACGGCCACGCGGCCCGTGTCGATTCCGAGCAGTCTGTCCAGCCGCCGGTATTCCGCCTGTACCTGCGAAAGCGTCCACATGCGTATCTCCTCCGTTTCTGCGTCCATGATAGCACAGCGGGCATTGTTTTTCCATCTTTCCTTTTGGTACTAAAACCGGTATACTGATAGCAAAACGAAAAAGGCGGTTTTCCTATGTTTTCACGGATGTATCTCGAGATTACGACCTGCTGCAATCTTTCGTGCAGCTTCTGCCCCGGCACGAAGCGGCCTGCCGCGTTTTTATCGCCGGAAAACTTCCACACGCTGGCCGCAAAACTTCGGCCCTATGGGGAGCATCTGTACCTGCATGTGATGGGCGAACCGCTGCTGCACCCGCAGCTGCCGCAGCTGCTGGAGATTTGCCGGGAACTCGGCTTCCGCGCGACGCTCACAACGAACGGGACGCTGCTGCCGAAAAAGCAGGAAGCGCTGCTTGCTGCGCCCGCGCTGCGCAAGGTTTCTGTCAGCCTGCACAGCTTTGAGGCGAATGAGGCGGGAGATTTCTCTGCGTATCTGACAGGCTGCACGGCGTTTGCCCATGCGGCGCAAAAGGCAGGTGTTCTGGCGGATTTCCGCCTCTGGAATCTCGACGGCGCACAGACAAAGGGGCTGCACGACCGGAATGCAGAAATTCTGGAGCGGCTGCATGCGGCGTTTCCTGGTGTATGGAAGAAAAACACATGGGGCTGGCGGCTGGAAAACGGCGTATTCGTGAGTTTTGGCGAGCGCTTTGACTGGCCGGACGAACAGGCAGAGGAGCGCGGGAACTCCGGCTGCTGCCGTGCGCTGTTTGATCAGATCGCCGTTTTGTCAGACGGCACGGTTGTGCCGTGCTGCCTCGACCACGAGGGCACGCTTGCGCTGGGAAATCTGTTCCGGCAGGAACTTTCCGACATTCTCGCCTCGCCGCTGGCCCGCGCAATCCGCGAGGGCTTTGAAAAAGGGGAGCGCGCCGCCGCCCTATGCCGCCGCTGCGGCTACGCAGAGCGGTTCGGAAGCAGGTAAAGAAATGCCCGCCCAGAAGGGCGGGCAAGGCAAAATACGAAGCGGGCAGATGCTGCCTGCTTTTTTTATAGATTGAGTGCTCGGTGATGGATTCGATTCCGGGCTGGCCGCGCAGCTTTTTGTCGTGCTCCAGCTGGAGATTATAGTATTTGGCGTCAAAGATGATGAACTGGCAGACTCCGTCGAGATAGACGATGGAAATGAGATCCGGGATCAGCGTATCCTCGGCTTGCCTTATGAACGGTTCGCCGTCCGGCGCCGTGCCAGTCCACTGCGGCCGATCGATCAGGTCAATGAGTTTCTTATGCCGGATCTGTTGATACGGTTCAGTCAGTGGCACAGGGGGCGGCGGGAGTTTGCGGATCTGGCCGGGGCGGCGTTATCCGTTTTGGAAATTCCGTTCGCCCGATTGGAAGCAAGCGGTGCCGAGGACTTGATTTTCGGCATTTTTCCCGGTATACTGCGGATGTAATGATTAAGCAAATGTTTAATTCAAAAATTCAATCGGAGGTATGAACCATGAAAAAGACGTATCAGATCGAGGTTGACTGCGCGAACTGCGCAAACCTGATGGAAGAGGCCGCGAAGAAGACCGAGGGCGTTGCGGATGCAACCGTCAATTTCATGACGCAGAAGATGATCGTGGAATTCGCCGAGGGTGCGGATGAGAAGAAGACCATGAAGGCTGTGCTCAAGGCCTGCAAGAAGGTCGAGCCGGACTGCGAGATCGAACTTTAATCCATGGCCGCTGCTCCGGCAGCGCAGAACGGAGTGTTTGCTATGACAAAGAAACAGAAAAAGATGCTCGTGCGCATTCTCATCACTGCTGTGATGCTCATTGCGCTGCACTTCATTCCCATCACCGGGATTCCCCAGCTGCTTGCGTATGTGGCGGCCTATCTGGTCATCGGCTACGATATTCTGCGCAAGGCCGGGAAGGGCATTCTCAATGGCCGTGCGTTTGACGAAAATTTCCTGATGGCGCTGGCTACGCTCGGCGCGTTTTTCCTCGCCATCTGGACGAAGAGCGGAGACTATGTTGAGGGCATCGCCGTTATGCTGTTCTATCAGATCGGCGAACTCTTCCAGAGTTACGCCGTCGGCAAGAGCCGGAAGAATATCTCCGCGCTGATGGATATCCGCCCGGATTATGCGAATATTGAGGCGGATGGCCAGCTGACGCAGGTCGATCCGGATGAGGTTCCGGTCGGCAGCATGATTGTCGTGCAGCCGGGCGAAAAAGTACCGCTCGATGGTGTGATCGTTGAGGGAACTGCCAGTCTCAACACCAGTGCGCTGACCGGCGAAAGCCTGCCGCGCGACGTCAAAGAGGGCGACGAGATCATCAGCGGCTGCATCGATATGTCCGGCGTGCTGAAGATTCGCACGACAAAGGCGTTCGGCGAGTCCACCGTTTCCAGGATCCTTGATCTGGTCGAGAACGCCAGTTCCCGCAAATCGAGATCCGAGGCATTCATCTCCCGCTTCGCCAAGATCTACACGCCTGCCGTGTGTGCGGCGGCGCTGGCGCTGGCTGTGCTGGTTCCGCTTGGCCGGATGCTTGCGGGGCTTGACGCGAATTGGACAGATTGGATTTACCGTGCGCTGTCATTCCTAGTCGTCAGCTGCCCGTGCGCATTGGTCATCAGCATTCCGTTGAGTTTCTTTGCCGGTATCGGCGGGGCCAGCAAGGAGGGCATTCTGATCAAGGGCTCCAACTATCTGGAGGCCCTGTCCGAAGCAAAGATCGTTGTTTTCGACAAGACCGGTACGCTGACGCGCGGCGTGTTTGAGGTCACGGCCGTTCATCACAGCCCGATGGACGAAGCACAGCTGCTCGAATATGCGGCGCTGGCCGAATGCGCGTCCTCGCATCCCATCAGCAAGAGTCTGCAAAAGGCCTACGGAAAGGAAATCGACCGCAGCCGCGTGACAGATATTGAAGAACTCAGCGGTCACGGCATTACCGCCACGGTTGATGGGCATGCGGTTGCTGCAGGCAACAGCAAGCTGATGAATAAGCTGGGCGTGGAGTATCACGATTGCCACAGCACCGGCACGATTATCCACATGGCTGTTGACGGCCAGTACGCGGGGCATATTGTCATTTCCGACGTCGTCAAGCCGCACTCGAAGGAAGCAATCGAGCAGCTCAAGCGCGCGGGTGTCCAGAAGACCGTCATGCTGACGGGCGATGCGAAGCGCGTAGCGGACAGCGTGGCCGCCGAACTCGGCGTCGATGAGGTGCGCAGCGAACTTCTGCCGGGCGATAAGGTCGCGGAGGTCGAGAAGCTGCTGGCTGCGAAGAGTAAAAAAGATATGCTGGCCTTCGTTGGCGACGGTATCAACGACGCGCCGGTTCTCACACGGGCAGATATCGGCATTGCGATGGGCGCAATGGGCTCCGACGCTGCGATTGAAGCGGCGGATATCGTCCTCATGGACGACGACCCGCTGCAGATCGCCAAGGCGATCAAGATCTCCCGCAAGTGCATCGGCATTGTCCGGCAGAACATCGTGTTCTCGCTGGTCGTGAAGTTTGGCTGCCTCGCGCTTGTCGCGTTCGGCGTCGCCAACATGTGGGCTGCCATCTTCGCCGATGTCGGCGTGATGGTGCTGGCTGTTCTGAATGCAATCCGGGCCCTGCGGTATAGAAGCTGACTGCGTCTGGCGCGAAAAATCTGATAGAAATGAAAAAGATCCCCCGGAAGGGCTGCGTCTTTGAAGCGCAGGCTTTCCGGGGGATTGCTTTCCGATAAACAGGATATTATGATTTAAATATAGGATTTAAAAATACGAGAAATGCTAAAATTATGCTAACTATCGCGTATATAGCCAAAAATCAAGAAAATCATGTTTACACAAAATATTTTTGTGCTATAATTTACGAAATAATCCTATTGAAATACGGCGGCCTGTTCTAATATGATAACAATGAAAATGCTCAACAACATATCGATTTCGCAAGAAATGGTTGTGCATTTTCACAACTGCCTATGCAAAAAATGAATGGAGGAAACACAAATGAAAAAACTCGTATGCCTGCTGCTCGCTGTGCTGCTTGTGCTGGGCGCATGCGCCTGTGCAGCCAAGGATCAGACGACTGCATCTGACACGACCGATCAGCCTGCCGCGCAGGAACCGGCTGACACTGCCGACAATGCAGACGAAACTGCGACTGCCGATGTTGACCCGCTCGGCAAATACGACACCCCGGTTGAAATTACCACAACCATGAATGAAGACAACATCCGCAACGTCGAATCGTCTCAGACCATGGACAGCAACGTCTGGCACGATCTGTTTGCGGAATACGGCATCAATGTCTCCTATAAGTTCAGCGGTTCTGCTTCCGATCTGGAAACGAAGATCAACATGGCGATCGCCACCGATGATCTGCCTGATGTGATGAGTGTCACGGCTACGCAGTTCGCGGATCTGACCGACACGGACATGCTGGCTGATCTCACCGATGTGTTTGAGACCTATGCCTCCGACAAGCTGAAGGCCAAGCTGTATGCCGACGGCGGCGTCATGATGTCCAACGGCTATGTGGACGGCAAACTCTATGCGATCGTTCTGCCGATTGCCTACTATGACTATATTCCGGTCGTCTCCATCCGCTCCGACTGGCTTGAAGAGTGCGGTCTGGAAGCGCCCAAGACGATGGATGATCTGTGGAACATTGCCAAGACCTTTAAGGACAACAATATGGGCGGCACATGCACCATCGGCATCGGCATGACGAAGAACGTCACCGACGTGCTGACCGCCGGTGTCGGCCTGCTGAACGGCTACCATGCCTACAGCAACATCTGGCTGGAAAAGGACGGCGAACTTGTCAACTCCAACATTCAGCCTGAGATGAAGGCTGCGCTCGGCGCACTGGCTGAGAAATACAGCGAAGGCCTCATCGATCCGGAATTCGGTACCAAGGAAAACGCACAGATCGTCGAAGACGTCATGGCTGGCCGCTGCGGTATCGTGGTTTCCAACTTCTGCGCGCCGTTTGACCTTGCCAATGCAGCTGCCGACGGCCAGCAGTGGTCGTTCTATGCAGTCCCGTCCGTGGACGGCGAGCCTGTTCTTGCGCAGGAATCCGCTAACTTCACCGGCGGCGTTGTCGTCAGCGCCAAGTGTGAGCATCCCGAGGCTGTGATCAAGCTGTTCAACCTCTTTGCTGAGTATGAATTCGATGAGAAGACCGGCAACAATGCCGCAGGTCTGCGCAACTTTGCGTATCCGTTCGTCGTGGATGACATCAATGCCAACTATAAGATCCATAACGAGTATCTCCAGTTCCTCGAGACCGGCAAGACGCCCGAAACTGTGACGGCTGGCTATGACTCCACGGTGGAAGCCTGCGAGAAGTACAACAAAGACGGCAACATGGAAGGCTGGTCGATGTACGCAATCTTCGGGCCGGACAGCACCGAAGCGCTCGTCAATGCGGCTGTGGAAGCGAACGGCTATCTCGTCAGCGCTTATACCGGCAGTTCGACAGAGAGCATGCTGAACTATGACTCCACGCTCAAGACGCTCACGGAGCAGTTCATAACCGACGTCATCCGCGGCGTGAAGACGGTTGACGATTTCGACGACTATGTTGCCAGCTGGAAGGCAAACGGCGGCGACAAGATCACCGAAGAAGTCAACGCATGGTATACTGCGCAATAACAGCGTTCTCGCCTGACAGATAACGGAATCGACAGGGAGATGGAGCATATGCTCCATTTCCCTGTCAGCAATTACACGACGGAAAGGACAAAGCGATGAAAAAAGCAACGCCAACCAGATTGCCGGACAGGAAAAAAACGGGCCGTCTGCACCAGGAACTTCCGCTGCACCTGATGCTCCTGCCGGGGCTGGTGATCATTCTTATCTATAATTACGCGCCGATGTTCGGCCTGCTGATGGCGTTTGAAAACTACAAACCGACCAAGGGCATTTTTGGCTCTGCATGGGTGGGATTGGAGAACTTTAGACGCTTTTTTGCCTACCCGGACGCGCTGCGGGTGATCTACAATACGGTTTTCATCGCGGTTTTTAAGCTGGTTCTCGGCATTCTGGTGCCGGTTCTGTTTGCACTGCTGGTCAATGAGATCAAAAACAAGATTTTCTCCGGCTATGTGCAGCTTGTCACCTGCCTGCCGTATTTTCTGTCGTGGGTCATTCTGGGCGGTATTTTCACGAACATCCTTTCGCCGTCAAACGGCCTTGTTAATGAGATCATACGGTTCTTCGGGGGAGAACCGGTGTATTTCCTCGGCGAAAACAGCACGTTCCCGTGGACGCTGATCATTACGGATACATGGAAAAACTTCGGCTATAGTTCGATCATCTATCTCGCTGCCATGAGTAGCATCGACCCGGCGCTCTACGAGGCCGCTGAGATTGACGGCGCCGGCAAGATCAAGCAAATCCTGCATGTGACGCTGCCGGGCATTCTGCCGATGGTATTTGTCATGACTGTGCTGTCGCTCGGCAATGTGCTTAACGCCGGCTTTGACCAGGTCTTCAATCTCTATAGCCCGCAGGTCTATCAGTCCGGCGACATTCTCGATACCTTCATCTACCGTCTCGGCATCGACAACGCGCAATACAGCATCTCCACGGCTGTCGGACTCATGAAATCCGTGATTTCGCTTGTGCTGATCGCGCTGGGCTACAAGCTGGCGGAAAAATACGGCGATTACCGTGTGTTCTGAGGTGACTGGAATGAAAAACAAGAAAAAGCATCACATCAATACGTTCGCGGCCGTCGATGGCGTGCTGCTGTTTGTGCTCTCGCTCATCTGCCTGCTGCCGATCATCAACGTTCTGGCCATTTCCTTTTCCTCGCGCGCCGCTGCCGATGCCGGACGCGTTGCGCTGTGGCCGGTTGAGTTTACGACGGCTGCCTATCGATATGTGCTGGACGACCAGCAGTTCCTCAAATCCCTTTCCGTCAGCGTGATGCGCGTTTTGACCGGTCCGGCGCTCAATCTGCTGCTGTGCATTCTGTGCGCCTATCCGCTGTCGAAGTCCGATAACCGCTTCCGCGCAAGAAAGGTCTATGTCTGGATTTTTCTGTTCTGCACGCTCTTTAACGGCGGGATTATCCCGACCTATATGGTTGTCAGCAAAACCGGACTTATCAACTCCTTCTGGTCGATGATCATTCCCGGCGCTGTGCCTGTGATGTACGTCATTATGATGATGAACTTCTTCCGCAGTCTGCCGCCCGAACTGGAGGAGGCCGCGCTGATCGACGGCGCCAATCAGTGGCAGATCTGCTGGCAGGTCATTGTTCCACTGTCCAAGGCCTCTATTGCGACGATCACGCTGTTCTGCATCGTCAATCACTGGAACTCGTGGTTTGACGGCATGCTGTATTTCAATACCAGCATGGGTCAGCCGCTGGCGACCTATCTGCACAATCTGGTGGTCAACAGCAGTCTGGATGTTATGAAGACCGGCGATGTGGAAACCATCAAAACGCTCTCTGAAATCTCGACCCAGACGACAAAGGCGGCGCAGATCTTCCTTGCCATGCTGCCGATTCTGATCGTGTATCCCTATATGCGGCGGTATTTTTCCAAGGGTATTGTGATGGGGAGCGTAAAGGGCTGAGGCTGGAACAGCTGTTTGAAGGAGAATTTTATGGATGTGCCGCAGTACAAGTCAATCGAGTATCAATTCCGGGATCAGCGCCTTTATGAGGATTACTACGCACTGTTTTCAATCGGATGGGAGTACTGGGCTTCGCCGGAGGTCTACTACCGGGATTGCCGGACCTCTGCATATAAGCAGTGTGTATTCCAGTATACCGTATCCGGTGAGGGAACGCTGGTCTACAACCAGAAGGCCTATGCGATCAAGCCGGGACAGGCATTCCTGATCGAACGGCCCGGACAATACCAGTATTACCGCTCCCCAAATGCGAAACACTGGGAACTGAAATTTATTACGCTTAATATATCCTGCCTGAAAATCTGGAGCGATCTGGCGGAACGGTTTGGCCGTGTTTTTGACCTTCCTGCGGATTCGGCCGTCATGCGGTGCTGGGATGAGATCTATCGTGCGGCGTTAAACAACGAGAGGGGCAGCTTCTATACGGCTTCCGGATATGCGTATCAGTTTATGATGCAGCTGTATAACACGCTGATCGAACAGACGAAAACGCAGAGTATGTCGGATGTGGTGCAAAGATGTATGGCGCTGATTCAGACAGAGTATAAAAACGAATTGGATCTGGCCTATTTGTCAAAGGCCTGCAATGTGTCTATCCCGTATTTATCCAAGCGCTTTCAGGAAGCCCTGCATATTTCCCCAATCCAATATCTGAATCAGCACCGGATCGAGGTGGCAAGTTCGCTGCTTTTAAGGAGCCGGAACCGGATTGAAGAGATTGCGCACGAGGTTGGATTTTCGGATGCAAATTATTTTGCGCGGGTTTTCAAAAAAACAATGGGATGCACACCCAGAGACTACCGGCTGCAGGAGGTCCGGCGCGTTGTTGAGGATCACACGCTTCAGGTGCAGGTATCTCCGGAGGGGATTATCGGCTGAGCGGCAGAGAGGAAAAGAATGAACAACTATCAACTATCGTCCGTACATGAGACAAATCTGACGAATCAAAACGGCGTTTACCAGGACAGTCTGCTCACATACGCCGCAGACCGGAGCGGCCGTTTCTGGGCGCTCCTCGGCCATACAAATTTAGGCGGCATCAGCGTGTGGAGCGGCAGTTCGCTTTTGGACTTGAAGAAAGAATATGATGCGCAATATTGCTTTGCCTTGGGGGAGGCTGGGCAGGCGTTTTCCGGTATTCCGTATCCGGACGGGCCATTGTCCCGCGGACAGATCTGGCCGTGCGGACTGTGGATCAACAAGGAAACAAACCGGTTTTACTGCCTGATTCACAATGAGACAGGCTGGGGCGCGGGGAAAACCTCTTATACCGCGAGAGCGCAGGAGGAGGGCGAACCGGACTTCCGGCACATCGGAATGATGACATCCGACGACTGCGGGAGAACATGGCGGTTTTTCGGCTGGATTCTGACCGCGCAGGAGCCCTGCTGGACAAGCAGATTTTCGCCCGGAATGAATCAGCCGGGACAGACCGGAGATGAGATCTGCCTCGGCTGCGGGGATTTTTCCGTTTTTCCGAACCCGCATGACGGCTATCTGTATTTGTTCTATACAAAGCATTTTACGAATCTTGAGCGGTCGGAGGCGGTGGCAGATGCGGTTTATCTTGCCCGCTGCCGACTGGATGAACTGGAAGATGTGACGGCGTGGAGAAAGTACACGGGAAACGGCTTTACAGAGCCGGGAAATTGCGGACGGGATGTTCCGGTTTTGATCGGCGGCGCAATTCCGTCTGTCTGTAAAGATCCGGCACACGACCGGTTTGTCATGTCAACCTACAACCGGGATGCGTGGCAGAACGGGCTGTGTACCTGCCAACTCAGCTTCAGCGAAGATCTGCTGCACTGGACAAAACCGGAGCATATTGCAGTCAAACGGGCGGATGTCTCCAATCCGTATCTGACGCTGTACCCGGAGGGAACGTCGTTCCGGGTGTTTATGAGCGCAAACGGCACGGATATTCGCTGGTACACCCTGACGCTGAACGAGGGGTAAACAATACATATTTAATATTAGATTGGGTAAATATGAATACTTTTTTTCAAAAAGCAGTACCAATATGGGCCAAGGGCCGGGCAGATGAGATGAACTGCGAACTGGCGTTCCGAGCGATCATAGCCGGCCAAGACGCCAGTTTGCATCTTGCGGCATCCAGCATTTATCGTGTCTGGGTAAATGGAAAATTTGTCTGTGCGGGACCTGCGCGGGCGGCGCACGGCTTTTACCGCGTTGACGAGATCGATCTGACGCCGCAGCTGTGCGCCGGACAGAATACGGTCGTGATCGAGGTAACGGCCTTTAACGTCAACAGTTATGATACGCTGGATCAGCCGGGATTTTTGACAGCGGAAATTCTGCAAAACCACGCAGTGACAGCGGCAACAGGGGACGGCTCTTTCGGCGTGTATGATCTGCACCAGAGAATCCAGCGCGTCCAGCGCTACAGTTTCCAGCGTGCATTTGCCGAAGCATACCGGCTTCGCGCCTGCAAGCAGGCCTTTTATCTTGGCAGCGACGGCGGCGCAGAGCGGTTGGAATCGGAGACGCAGGCAGAAAAGCGGTATTTGCGCCGGGAAACGCCTATGCCGCAATTTGAGCCGCTGCAGGTACAGCGCATCGTCCAGACCGGCAGCGTTTCCTTTGACGTGCCATGCGGCGCGCTGCGGAAAGACCGCGCCTATACGCAGATCGGCCCCATGCTCAAGGGATATCCGGCGGATACGCTGGAAGAGCACCTGTCCGACGAAGCACAGACATTTGCATGGAAGCCGTCCTGCCATGCGGCGGAGGATACGGCCCAGATCACGCTGGAAAACAGCTATGCGACTTGCCGGTTTCCTTATAACGCAACCGGATTTTTGTGCATGACGGTGGAATGCGCGCAGGCATGTACGGTTTATCTGCTGTTTGATGAGATTCTGACCGACGGAGACGTGGATTTCCTTCGGCTTACAAACTGCAACTGCTTTAAATACGATCTGGACGCCGGAGCCCATCGAATCATGACGTTCGCCCCGTATACGATGATGTACCTGAAAATCGCCGCAAAGGGCGCCTGCCGGGTTTCGGAGGTGCGGATGCTCCAATATCAGCACCCGGCGCCGGAATTTCAGATTCGTCTTCCAGAACAGAGGCAGCTTCGGGAAATTGCCGACGCGGCGGTTCGCACATACCGGCAGAATGCGCTGGATTTGTTTATGGACTGCCCCTCCCGCGAGCGGGCCGGATGGCTTTGCGACAGCTTCTTTACCGCGCGCACGGAGCATGCGCTGACCGGCCAATGCACGGTCGAAAAAGCATTTCTGGAGAACTTCCTGCTGGCCGAGCGATTTGCGCATCTCCCGGACGGCATGCTGCCGATGTGCTATCCGGCAGACCACTATGACGGGAACTTTATCCCGAACTGGGCCATGTGGTTTGTGCTGGAATTGGAGGAATATATCAAGCGCAGCGGAGACTGCGCATTTGCGGAGCGTGCCAAATCGCGTGTTTATGGCCTGATTCAATATTTTGCGCCGTTTGAAAACGAATACGGTCTGCTGGAAAAGCTGGAAAAGTGGGTGTTCGTCGAGTGGTCCCGCGCAAATGATCCGGATGTTGTGCAGGATGTCAATTTCCCGACCAATATGCTGTATGCCAGAATGCTGCAGATCGCAGGAAGACTGTACGGCGATTCCGCGCTTCTGGAAAAATCCCAAAAGCTGCAGGAGACGATACGGCAGCGCTCCTTTAATGGCTTGTTCTTTACCGACAATGAACGGCGGACAGCACATGGTCTTGAAAACCCCGGGAATATAACCGAGGTCTGCCAGTATTACGCGTTTTTCATGGGCACTGCGGATAAGCGGATATACCCGGAACTGTGGCAGACGCTTGTGCAGAAGTTTGGGCCGCACCGGGCTGCGGATTGCTGCCCGGATGTTGCGCCGGCAAATGCGTTTATCGGGGATTATCTGCGGCTGGAACTTCTGTATCTGGATGGCCAGACGGAAAAGCTGCTGCAGGATCTGAAAGAATATTTTACGCCGATGGCTGAGAGGACAGGAACCCTGTGGGAGCATGATCAGCCGAGCGCCAGCTGCTGCCATGGGTTTGCGTCCCATGTTTTATACTGGTTGGCGAAGATCTACGGAACGGAGAAGACACAATATGCAGGCGCTTGACTTAAACAATATCACGCTGACAGGGGAACTGGCGTTCCGGTTGGGAAGAAACTATTCCCGGCTGGAGGATCCGATGTATCGCGCGGCAGAGATCTTCCAGGCAGACAAGCAGGGCTGGCCGGGCGACTGGGAGGGCCGGACGATTTTGGCCCTGTGCCTGCACGAGCGAATCTCCGGACGAAAAGCAGCGTTTTTGGACGAAATTCTGGAAGCGCTGGATACGCAGTGGAACGAACGCGGATATTTAAAAGGCATCTGTGCACCGGACGCCATCAATGAACAGCAGCTTTCCGGCCATAATTGGCTTCTCCGAGGCTTGCTGGAACTGTATATCAGCAGGGACGAAGAAAAATACGCAAAATGCGCAAAGCGGATCGTGGAAAATCTCTACCTGCCGTTGTCGGGAAGGTTTCCAACTTATCCGACCGCGCGGGAAAAACGCACGGCAAACGCGGAAGCAGCGGGGCATCTCGGGGACGAGATCATAGACGGCTGGCGGTTGTCCACGGACATTGGCTGTGCGTTTATTTCCATGGATGCGCTGGCGCAGTACGAGACGCTGTTTGCAGATACGCGCGTGCGTGCGCTGTTGTCGGAAATGATCGCGGCATTCCGGCAGATCGACGTGGAAAAAAGTTCCCTGCAGACACATGCGACGCTCTCCGCGCTGCGCGGGATCCTGCGCTTGTGTGAGGCGGAGTCGGATGAGGAACTGCTCGCGTTTGCAAAAGAAGTGTTCGCGCACTATGTGCAGTACGGAATGACCGCAAATTACGCAAATTATAACTGGTTTGGGCGGCCATACTGGACAGAACCCTGTGCGATTGTCGATTCTTATATGGCCTCCATGGCGCTGTTCCGCTTGACACAGCAGAGCGAGTATGCGGTACTGGCAAACAGGATTTATTACAATGCGCTGCTTGCTTCTCAGCGGCCGAACGGCGGCTTCGGTTGTGATTTGTGCAGCGGAACGGAGCAGAGCGGCAGGTTTGTGCAGGCTAATACGGACGTCTATGAAGCGTGGTGGTGCTGCTCCATGCGCGGAGCAGAGGGCCTTTGCAGCGCAGCGGCAAACAGCATTCTGGCGGAAGACGGCCAGATCTGGTTCGTGCATTACCTGCCGGGACATTTCCACACAGAACAGGCGGACATCGATGTAAAGACCAACTATCCGCACGAAAACAGGGTGCAACTTTCCCTGCGCGGTATACGGAGAGAATTGCAGCTGCATCTGTACATCCCGCAGGGGACAAAAGACGTGTCCGTTCAGATCAACGGGCAGCCACAGCGCGTGCAGCTGTCTGACTTCCTGCGTATTTCTGTATGCGAAGATGCAGAACTGGAACTGTCCTTCTCTCTGTCGCCAAGAAGCGTACCGGCAGGCGGATTCTTCACGGCAAAGCGCGCACAAATGACAATGCAGGGCGATCAGATTCTCAGCAAAGATGCGGACAGAAAGCTTGGCTTCCTCGCAGACCGCATTTATACAGAGCGCGACCAGCAATGCAGGGCCGAAATTCTGGATTTGCGGCCATAAGCATACAGAAGGCCTATCCGGATACATCTGAATAGAATCAGCATGGGCGCCAGCGAAAGCTGGCGCCCATGTGCGTTCTGAATACAGTGGATATGCGCTTCTTAGAGAAGCGTCAGTCTGTCAAAAAACGATTGTTTTCCTATTTTGTGTAGGGTTTCCGAGGCTGGCGTAGGGGCGGACGCCTCTGTCCGCCCGATGAGCAGCCGTGAATTCTCGCAGTACTGCACTGCATAAGCTGATGGAATCCTGCGGTGTGGCTGATCTGCGTATGAGCGATTACGATATTCACCCCGAAGAATTTTCTCAGATGGCGAAAGATGCAAAGGCCACTATGGGTGGATTGTTCTTCTGTGACCGTTTTGAACTGTCTGACGAAGATGTGGTCGCAATTTATGAGAAATCTTACCGCTAGCGAAGTAAATATAATTGTTGAATGTGAAGACTTGAATAATCAGGGATTCTGCCGGCATCATAATGAACGCTTTTTAAATCGCACAGCTTTACACCAGAGCGAGCGTAAGATTCAAAGTCGATCAAGATGTTATCCAAGTAATCATTAATCGAAAGCATTTTACGCACCCCTCTTCGCTATAATCTTTGTTTCAGAAATGCCAAAAGCTGCATTTTCCAAAACGAAAATGCAGCTTGTAATTTGGTGCGGGCATGGGGACTCGAACCCCAACGGATTACTCCACGAGAACCTAAAGGTGACGTCACCTTCGTGAAAGATTTTTTATGATTTGATATAACTCTCTGATGAAGCAATCCTTCTGTTAGCCTGAACCGCACTCGGTAATTTGGAAAGCAGCAACTGTGCGGCAGTCTTGCTGTTTATAGAATTCACACACAAGCAAGTCTGAATTATGTGTGAATTTTTTGTTGCAATTATCTGCAATTCATGATAAAATTCAAGCACAGATAAAATATATTTGTGTGCGAATTTTAATTAAGAGGGTCGGTGATTGCATGGACAACCGGGAACTGGCGAAAGTGATTATTGTAAGCAGGGGTGGCGTTGCGAAATCTGCTGATTTTGTTGCCGCCGGAATCCGTGCAGTTGATGTCGTGAATATGTGCAACGCCGGTTACCTCGAACGAGTACGCCACGGCTATTACAGCCTCGCCGGGGAAAGTATTGTTTCTGAGGAGCAGCTTCTCGCAACGCTTGTTCCGCAGGGGATTGTGTGCGCAGAATCAGCCCTCTTCTACTATGGATACAGTGATTTCGCACCACGTAAATGGTCCATAGCGGTGCCTCGTACTATGTCCAGAGCAAAACTTGAAGTGGATGCGCTTGTTCTGCAGGCGTACTTTGTGCAGGACAACCTGTATGAACTGGGTAAAACCACAGGGCGCTTTCAGGGTGTTGAATTGCCTGTTTATGACCGGGAAAGAACTATTTGCGACTGCTTCAAATATCGTTCCCGGCTGGACAACGAAATGTTTTCCAAGGCGTTGAATGCTTACGCAAACGATACGAAGAAAAATCTGAACAACCTTTCTGCATACTCTAAAAAGCTGCGAGTTTATAAAAAAGTGACTGAACTGATGGAGGTGCTGCTCAATGCCTGATGTTGCGGCATCTGTACTGGCGAGATTGAAAAACAAAGCGAACGAAAGCGGAAGAACCTATCAACTTTGCCTGCAGCTTTTTTGCCAGGAGGAATTTCTGCGCCGATTGGAAGAATCCAAATATGCTGAAAATCTTGTACTTAAGGGCGGTTTGTTCATCTATACCATTACCGATTTTGACAGTCGTGTGACAATGGATATAGACTTTCTTCTCCGGAAAGTGCCAAACACACCGGAGCAGCTGAAAACTGTGCTGGAGGAAATTATTTCCGCTCCTACTGGAAATGATTTTGTGACTTATGAAATTAAAAGTGTTGCGCCGATTGCTGTAGCGAAAAAATACGCAGGAATCGGTGCATCCCTCGTGGCTCGGATCAAGAACACAAAAACACCGCTCAACATTGATTTTGGTGTAGGTGACGTTATCGTTCCAAAGCATGAAAAGAGGAAGATTCCTACGCAGCTTGAAGATTTTTCCGCTCCGGCGGTAAATACATACTCTCTTGAAACGACCATCGCAGAAAAAATCGATGCAATCCTCAATCTGATGGAATTCTCCAGCAGAATGAAGGACTATTACGATATTTATTATCTGGCAAATAAATTTGACTTTGACGGCGTGTTGCTGACCGAAGCCATGAAAAAGACCTTTGCCAACCGTGACCACAGTTTTACCGTGAAGCAATTCGAGCAGGTGATGGCTTTCAACAGCGATGAAGCAATGCAGAAAAAGTGGAAAGCATTCTGCCGCAAAACCGATATAAAAACCGACGATTACAGTACTGTGCTTAAAACGATCAACGAATTTCTTTTTGAGCCGTTTGTTGCAGCTGTGGAAGGCAGAAACTATGTGAAACGCTGGTCGGTGTCAGAAAACAAATGGAGCTGATGCCGAAAAGATAAAGAAAGGTATATTTCAATGGCCAAGAAGAAAGTGGAAGAAAAAATCAATCTGGACGCTATCCTGTTTAAATGCCGCGATATTCTGCGCAAGGCGCGCAACTCCGGATCGTTCTTTGAAAAACGCGATATGATGCTCACACTGGTGTTTTTGCGTTTCATTGGTGAAAAATTTGAAGATGGCGTAGAGAACTTACGGCAGAATCTGATCAAAGAGGGACTTGACCCTGATGACGAAGCAATTAAAGCCGCGTTTTTGGATGACCCCACTTTTACGGACGGTACATATAACCTGCCTGTGGATGCGCGCTGGTCAACGATCATCCAGACGCCTGCACCTAAGCTGAATGTCGCCCTTGATACTGCTCTGCATAGCATTGCTGCCAGCAGCAAACAGTTGAAGGGGTGTTTTGTGGAGGGCACGTTTACCACACGCAATCTCGCTCCCAACGATATCAAACAGGTAGTCGATGAAGTCAATAAGATCAGTCACAGGGTCTTTGGCGAAGAGAAAGATCTGATCGGCCGCGTTTATGAGTACTTTCTGAAAGAATTCGCTGTCAACGCCACGAAAGAAGAGGGCGAGTTCTATACCCCGCACGATGTTGTGCAGCTGATCGCGACGATGATCGAGCCGTTTGACGGCACACTTTATGATATGAAAACACCGAGATTGATACAATTTAATTTTTCCTTCACCAATTTTGCCGTTTGATGGGTAAGTTGATGTTTGAGGGGTAAGCTGTGGAAGTCGGGGTGTCCCGGCTGTTTTTATAGGAGAAGGTGTAATGAAGCAGATTTCAAATAAGGAATATAAAAAGTACCAGCAGTATCAGACTGAGGTATTACATGGCAGGATACTGACACCAGATGGTTTCCGGATCATTTGTGCTGGGTTAGATAATGACACCGATAAGATCGGCATCCACGTGCTGACCAAGTTCAAAAGCGAAGGAATAGTTGAGTAAAACTGGTTAAGGCCGCTGATAAAAATGTCAGTGGCTTTTAATTTTTGTGGCCACAGATATTGACAGGCTAGATTCGGTGTGTTATATTTATTGTGGCCACACAAAATGAGGTGATAGATATGAGAGGAAGGCCCAAGAAAGAGATCACGAGGGATATCGTGTATAAGGTTCGATTGAATGCCGAAGAGGACCAGATGCTTACTCAAGCAAGTGAATGGACTGGACAGGCCAAGTCTGAAGTGTTCCGCAAAGCCCTATTTGGCTATTACAGAGCCGTCGAGGTTAAGGAGCACATGAAGAACCGGGCCTTGGAGGAAGCAGGATGGCCGATAGACCACATCGGCCAGCAACGGCTAATAAAGTGCCCTTATACTGATTGCGGAGAGGAATTTGTTGTAGATTTTGCTGACTACAGCGATGAGCAGGAATTTGAAGGTTCTATGGGATATCGATGCGAGCATGTATTCGACACCTCCGATATCGAGTGCCCAGAGTGCCGCCGTCGTCTGCATGCGGCTGGGATTATATCCGAATATCCAATCGGAGCATACGAATACGAAAAAATAACCATTGAGGAGGATAAAGAATGACAAACGGGATTATGGTCGCAAATGACAACATGCCCATCGTCCGCAGAGAGGCCTATCCAGCGAACTCCGATCATGCTCAATACTATCCGGTAAACGATGTACGGACAGGCAAGTTTGTGGATGAAGTGATCACCGCTGCAAAGGACGACCGCATGAATACCAAGCGGGCCATATCAGCGGATATCGCATCAACGGCAAGAGTACAAAACCAAAACGACCGGGTAATAGCAGCTTGTGAACGAGAGCTTCGAAGAAGGGACCTTTCCGAGGAAAGCCGGGATGAAATCCTGCGATGCATGAGTAAAGCTGCGGAATCGACATCATACGAAAGTGCCGCCAGCCGAGAGTTCCAGCGGGAGCAACTGGATCACTCGCATAAGCTCCCGTGGAAGCTCATAGGTATTGGAGTACTGATTGTCCTTGGTGGTGTAGGCGGGACGGCTCTCATCAAGGCTGCTGCATAACTGCAAATGAAAAAACGCCTCCGAGCCGATGTGGTTCAGAGGCGTTGCTGTGTCTATGAGATTATGCTTTGATCTCGGTGCCATCCTTGAAGGTCACCCTGATGTCCATTTTGCTGTGGACGGTGATGTAGTCCACCATCGCCAGCCAGTCTGTTTCCCGGAACTCCGTCAGCGGCTCCCGGCTCCGCAGGTTTTTCAAGTATGCTTCGATCTGGTGCTTTCGGGCCATGCGCTCGGCAATCAGATCGGTGACCTCGGTGTGTCGGGCCTTGGCCTTATCGAACCGGGCCACCAGAGCATCGTATCGTTTCTGGTATTCATCCTGATCGAGGGCGACGTGAGCGTTCTCCTTGATGCACTCCTCAATGAGCTCGGCAGCGATATTGATCTCCGCTTCCAGATCCGAAAGCTCGCTCTCAAGGGCCGTGGTGTCAAGGCTCCTTGAAAGGACCTGCTCGTATATGGCTATAAACTGTTCCTTCTGGTTGATCACCTGATTAGCAGCCCGGAGGAACAGTTCTTTTATTTCATCCTCGGTGAGTGTCGGGGTGGTGCATTTCTGGCCGTCGAACTTGTGATTACACTGCCAGATGACCTTCCGGTAGGCGTCGTTGCTGTGCCAGACCTTCGGCCCGTACCAGCTGCCGCAGTCTCCGCACTTGACCTTACTGGAAAAGATGCTGACCGAGCTCTTGCGGTTCCGGCCCTTGGTGCGGGTAGTCATCAGCGTCTGTACCATCTCGAAGGTCTCCGGATCGATAATGGCCTCGTGGTTGTCCTTGACGTAGTACTGCGGGATTTCACCCTCGTTGGTCTTTTTCTTCTTGGTCAGAAAATCTACAGTGAAGGACTTCTGCAGCAGCGCATCACCCTTGTACTTTTCGTTGGTGAGAATGCTTTTGATGTTGCTGGGGTTCCAGTGGCCCTTGCCGCCGGGAGAAGGAATGCCTTCTTCGGTCAGCGTCCGGGCAATCTGGAATGGCGACTGGCCTTGCAGGAACATTCCGTAGATGCGCTTGACCAGCTTGGCCTGTTCTGGGTTTACCACGAGGTTGTGGTCCGGCCCCATGTCGTAGCCCAGAAATCGCTTGAACGGAACCGTGACCTTGCCGTCTGCAAACCGCTTCCGTTGGCCCCATGTGCAGTTCTCGGAAATGGACCGGGACTCTTCCTGCGCCAGCGAGGACATGATCGTCAGCAGAAGTTCACCCTTGCTGTCGAAGGTCCAGATGTTTTCTTTTTCAAAATAGACCTCGACGTTGTGCTCCTTGAGTTTCCGGATGGTAGTCAGGCTATCGACTGTGTTTCTGGCAAAGCGGCTGACCGACTTCGTGATAATCAGGTCGATCTTGCCGTCAAGGGCATCTGCAACCATCTGCCTGAACTGCTCACGCTTTTTGGTATTGGTGCCGGTGATGCCTTCGTCAGGATATACCCCGACGAACTCCCAATCATCCCGGCCATTGATGTAATTCGTGTAGTAGTCAATCTGCGCTTCGTAACTGGTCAGCTGCTCCTCATTGTCGGTGCTGACACGAGCGTAGGCCGCCACACGTCGCTTCTTAGTGCTGTTGATCGGTGCCGCTGTGAAGCGTGACAGCGTCGCCGGTATCGTGGTTACGGATTTGGCCATTTCTTTTCGCTCCTTATTTTCTTGATTCTTTCACTCATTGCCTCCCTGCGCTCGTCTGTCCAAGCGGCCTTCATGGATTTTTTTGCTTTTTCCCGCCGCTCCTCGGTCCAAGGGGTGCCGTGCCGCTTATCCAAGAAGTCTCTGAATTCGATGTGGCCGTCCCTGAAATGGAACGTGACCATGTGGTCGAGGATTGTTGCGCTTTCAATCTGAGCGTCCATCGCAGCCTCGTCGAACTCATCAAGGCCAAGGATCTCAGTCACCAGCCGCTTCATGGTCTCGTCCCTGATAGCCGGATTCCGACATTCGGAACGTGGACCGGTGCAATACCAAGACCGTGTCGGGGTGCCGTCCTTACGCTTTCCGGATTGGCAACGGTAATTGGCACCGCAGCAGCCGCATTTTATGAATCCGGTGAACTCGTAGAAGGTATTCCGGTTCGGATTGGTATCCTTGCGCTTGTGCCGTTCTCCCCAGAGCTTTCTGCGCTCGTCTGTCCACCAGTCGGTCTTGGCGGTAGATTGCCATTTGGTGGTGACCTCGTGGCCGTCGTAAAAGCGGAAGGTCAAGGTATCGTCTCCGATAACGATGACTTCCTCGATCTGCTGACTGAAAACGTCCTCGTCAAACTCATCAAGGCCCAGCACCTCCGCTGCGGTATTCTGGAGCATCTTCTCCGGGATGTTCTTCGAGGGGCAAGCCGACACACCTTTCTGGCTTTTCGTCTGACAGATCCAGATGTAGTAAACCTCACCGGCGGTATTTCGCTTTCCGCTGTGGCGATAGTGCTTGCCGCAGCAGCCGCAGGTGATCTTGGTGGAGAAGGCTGAGAGCTTCAGCGACTTGTTTCCGAAGGGACCAAGGTCCCGTCTGCGCTTGAACTCGGCCTGTACCGCTTGCCATTCGTCCATCGGGATAATTGCCTCGTGAGTGTCTTCGACAAAATACTGTGGCATCTCGCCGTAATTCTTCCTACGGTGCTTGGTGATCGGGTCTTCACAGTATTCCTTCTGGAAGAGCATGTTCCCGGTGTAGGTGATGTTCGTCAAGATAACCTTTACATTGGAATCCACCCACGGCTTTCCTTGCCGGGTATAAATGCCTCGGTCCATCAGGGCTCTGCCGATCTCAATTCGGGATGCACCTTTCATGTACTCTGCATACATCCAGCGGATGATCTCAGCTTCCTCCGGTATGATGACCAGCTTGTCGTCTTGCCACTCATATCCGAAAATACTGAACTTGCCGTTAGGAATGCCCTGCTTGAACCGCTTGATCGTACCCCACTTGACGTTCTCCGAAATGCTGCGGCTTTCTTCCTGTGCAAAGGAAGCGAGGATGGAAAGCATCAGCTCTCCGTCGCCGCTCAAGGAATTGATTTTTTCCTTCTCGAAGCGAACCTCAATGCCGAGCTCCTTCAGGTGCCGGACCGTGTTTAGAAGGTCCACGGTGTTCCTCGCAAATCGCTGGATCGACTTGGTGAGGATTATGTCGATGTTTCCGGCTTCACACTCAGCCAGCATGTGGTTGAACTCATCACGCTTTTTGGTGCCGGTGCCGGAGATCCCGTAATCCGCAAAAACGCCAGCGTATTCCCATTCTGGGTTCTTCTGAATCAGTGCGCTGTAGTAGCTCACCTGTGCAGAAAGCGAGTGCTGCATCCGCTCGGATTCCATCGACACTCTGGCGTAGGCAGCGACTCGCTTTCTTGCTTTCAGAACCGGCAGTTTTCGCTCGATTTTCTCTACTGTTTTCAATGAAATTCCTCCTTCCGGTAGTGTCTATATATCACTCTAAAAGGCCGGAATATCAAGCGTTTTCCGATAATAATGTACCCAAATATGGTCGGTATTTTTCGAGCAGGATTGTATCAATTTCAGCGTATTCCTCCTCGGTGATCAAGCCCTTTTCGAGCATGGATTTCGCCATTGAAATAGCTGCGTGATAAAGCATATCGTTGTGGAGTTTCTCCTTGCTCAACGGGCATCACCGCCTTTGAACCGGGCCGCAATATAGCAGTCGTGGGAGCAGTATTTGCGCTTTGCGTTTCCGTAGGCAGTGAACTCTTTCCCGCACTCCGGACAGCTAAAGGTATAAACAGCCTTCTGCTTTACGACCTCCGGATGAGCGTTCCACCATGCCGTCCGGCACTCCGGGCAGCAGAACTTCTTCTGTTTCCGTCCGGGGAACTGGATCAGCGTTTTGCCGCAGTTCAGGCAAAGCTGCGTGGAAACCTCCGCAAGGCTGTGGCTCTCTGCCTTCTCACCGGCGAGACCGTGGGATCGACAATATGCTTTGACGCTGTCCTTTGACAGTCCGACGCTGTTGGCGATAGCCGTATATCCAAAGCCCTGATGCCGCAGGGCCGTTATCTTTTCTCTTTGCTCATTTGTCATGAGATTGTCCTCCAGTCCGAGAGGGGTTCCTCTCACTACCCACTGGAGGGAAATGGCCATCTTGAACGAAAAAAGAGCAAAAAAATAGCGCCCTCCACGGGAAAATCCGCAGAGGGCGCATAAAAGGGTTATTTATTCGGAATTCTGAGCTTCATGCCGCTGTAAATGACATTGCTTTTCAGTCCGTTCAGGCTGACAATCTCCTTGTAGCGGCTGCCGTTGCCGAGATACTTCTTGGCAATCGCCCAGAGAGTGTCGCCATGTACCACGGTGTGAGCGCGGTAGTCCTCGGCGGGTTTCGTGGCTGCCACAGCAAGCGCAGAGGTTTTGACCGGCGACATGATGGCATACCTACCGGACTCGTCCTTGTTAATGACTGCACGGTCCCCGCTGACCTCACAGACATACCAGCGGAGTTTCTTCGCCCAGCCGGGAATGGCTTTGCCGCCATAGTAGGTGCTGCCCGTGATGGTCACGAGGTCGCCAGCTTTGATTGTGCCAGTGGGCTGGGTCGGTTCGATCGGCTTCACCTCGCTGCCGAGAGCTGCCGTGACCTTGGATGCCAGATCGCCCATGCGGGCATACATCCAGTCGCCGGGGCAGGATTTATTCGCAAACCATCTGTGGACGGTCAGCACCATCTCATCCGGTGCGGGCGTATAGCCGAGCGTCTTGTCCTTATCGCCCAGCCAGAGCAGCTTGGTTTTGCCGTTGCGTTTGCAGATGTCGGTGCAAAGCTCAATGAGCCGCTGGTACACCACATCCTTGAACGCATACGGCTCAGTGGCATCACTGGCGCACTCAATGGTCACGGCTCTCTGGTCGTTGGCAGCGGAGGACGAGCACCAGGAACGGTTCTTCTCCTCCACATACATCCCGACTCTGCCGTCTACACCGATGCCGTAGTTGGAGCTTGCCTGACGGGATGTCGGCAGAAATACATTGCCGAGCGTCTCCACGCTGCACTGACCCACCACGCAGTGGGGCGTGATGCGGTCAATGCTGTGGGTGCGCTGCCCGGAGTGGTTCGGGCTGAGCTTGGTGTAGGACACCAAGGGGCTGTTCGTGTAAGCCATTACTCTTCACCGCCCTTTTCATCGGTTGCGCGGTCATGCAGCTGCTCCAGCACTTCTTTCAGCTTTTCGGGGATCGGCAGGCCCAGGTGTGCGGCGTTTTCCAGTAGGCTCACACCCTCGTTGGAAAGGTAGAAGAAAATGACCGCCGTTCGCAGAACACCTGTCCCACCGAGCACATAGACATCCAGAATGTTTCCGATGCCCACAAGGGTGAAAATCAGCACCTTCCGGCAGATACCCTTGAAGCCCACAGCGCTGGAAAGATTCTTGTCCGAAATAGCGCACAGAACGCCGGTAATGTAGTCGATCACCACAAAGGCAATCAGGGCATACAGGAATCCGTCCACACCGCCGAGAAACCAGCCAAGAAAGCCGCCCAGGGCAGCGAACGCGACCTGAATGCCATTCCAAATCTGTTTCATATTCGTTTCCTCCTTATTCCTCTGTAAAATGAACAAACGGCGTCAGCAGCCCGATGTCGTTTGCAGATAACAGCAGGTTTTCCGTGATGGGAATGTCGATGACCTCCACATCCGGCATGACCTCCATCTCTAACAGTCCCTCCAGTTCGGCGGCGGCTTTCGGCTCGTTCTCTTCGGAGAAATCAAAGCTGCCGTCCTCCTTTGCTGTGCCGTATTTTTCAAAAATCTTCTGCCGCTGTTCGGTAAAGAAATCCGCTTCCTTCTGCAAAGCAGAAATCATGCGCTTGAGCTTGTAGGCAAGACGAAGCTGCAGATCTCCGGCAGACAGCTTGGACAGTGCCGGAACTGCCAGAACGATGTCTTTCAGTTGTACTTTCATGTGCGTTTTCCTCCTTAAGTGCCGATCAGCCCGTATTTCATAAGGATGCCGACCAGGTTGTTCAGAATTTTCAGATAGTTGGATGAGCTTGCTGACGAATAGCCCATATTCTGCGAATAGGTGCTGAGCGTCTGCCGTGCGATGGGACTAGTGGAAAAGAAACCGATCCTTGAGCTGTTGCTTGAGCCGATTTTTACCTGCACGGAGCCGAGGTAGGCATAGTGCCAGTAGAGGCTTGAAGTACCGAGATAAAAGGGATATGAGGTGCTGCTTGAGGACGGTTTCAGTTCGCGGGAAGTGTTTGCCGTGATGTAATAGCTGGTGCTGCCGCCCATCTTGACTTCTGCTCCGGCCATGTTGGGGTCAGAACCACCGCCAATGGCTGTGCCGTTGACGCACAGCTTTCCTGCACTGGCGGAAAGATAGCAGTTGGAACTGAGGTATAGCTTTTCAATGTAGCCCGTGTCCCAGTAATAGGTGGACGAGCCGAGACGGTTGACCGCAGCTCCGGAGAACAGGCACTCAAAGGTGCCGCTGTTGAATCCAAATCGTGCAACTGTGTTCGAGCCGGAGCGGATCTGAATGTTCTCGCACCAAAGGTTGCCGAAAGGATAGGAGGCATTCCCCAGATCCCAGTCCACGATCGTTGCAGGACGGATGCAGTGGTTTGTGGTTTCCACAATGAGCGCGTGTGTGCCAACGCCATCCCACGAAGCAAGTTTGATCTGTGTTCCGGCGAAAATATAGGTGTAGTCGTAATTCCATGTTCCGTCGCCGCCGATGTACATGGTGGTGCTGGTATATTCCTTCAAGCTGACCTTGCCGGACTGAGAGTAGATGGTCTTGACCTTCAGCGTGGAGGTGTCGATGCGGTCGGCATGGATGGTGCCGGTGGTGATATTCGCGCCATTGATGGTGGTTTTGCCTGCCGTGCCGAGGTCGGAGATGGTCACATAGCCGGAGAGGTCGATTTTGTCTGCCACCAGCTTGACGGCCCGGTCGGTCATGGTGAAATCAGAAGCAGATGTGCCGGACTTCACCAGCCAGTTGATCTTATTCGCCGTCTGCGTGACTGAGGTGATGTTGCCCTCTGCCGTTTCGATGCGGGTCTTGAAGCCGTTCACGGTCTGCGTCAGGGTGGAAACGGAGCCTTCCGCATTTTCGATCCGTGTATTGAAACCGCCGACCGTCTGGGACAACGTGGATACCGCGCCCTCAGCGTTTTCAATACGCGTATTGAAACCACTCACGGTCTGCGAGAGCGTGGAGAGATCACCGTCTACAGTCTGGATGCTCGAAAGCAGCTTCCCGTCCGCAGCCTTAAACTCCTGCCGAACCCGATCTAACTGTGTTGCGGTGGATGCAAGCAGATTCGGCACATAATCGCCGACCTCCACCCGCACGGTGTATCGGTAAAAGGGGTCGTACTCAATACTGATGATGCGCGTGTCCACATTCACGCCCATCGGTGTATAGGTGATGTTTACCTCATCGCCCGCCTGCAAGTCGGCCATTTTGAAAAGCGAAATTTCGTAAGACTGCGTATTTTCCCGGCTGTCAATGGTCACAGTCAGATCGGTCACATTCTCACCGTCCATCAAAGATTTGCGAACGGTGCTGCCGCGATGCCTGCGCAGGTTGATCTTGTACCCGTCGTACTCTACCTCGCAGCCGCAGGCGTCAATAAAGCGCATGAGCGCACTGCGTCGACTGAGTGGGCTTTGGTCGGTGAACGCACATTCCACGCGCCCAGTCGCTTCGATTACACCAACGGAGAACGGCGTGCAGGACAGCAGCTGAGCCATGCCGTCTGCCGGAGTACCCTCAAAAACAAAGGTCACGAGATTGTATTGCTCCTCGTTCAGCAGATAGGTGATGTGTTCGCACTGCGCCGTCGTGACCGGAAAGCCGCCCGTGATCTTCTTGGATACACGGACAACGGTATAAAACTGACCGTCCAGCTTCGCGGTCATGCCAACAGACAGCAGCTGCGACCGGGAAGCGAGGACGGAAAACGAAAGCGTCCGCTCCCCGGACAGCTTGTCGCAGAGGGAGGCGGAGAGCACGCGCGGGAAGCTGCATTGCAGAACTCCGGCACTGTTATAAATTTCAATCATGTTGTGTCACTCCTTATGCCATTCCAAGATTGCGCACATAGGCCGCATTCTGTGTCCACTGAATTTCCGCCAGAATCCGGGCCAGCGTCGTGCCGTCGATGGTGAGCGGAATGGTGACGTTGAACGCCTGTCCACTGAACGTCCGCCCGACATCGGAAAGCCCGGAAAGCGTCGTATCCATGTTGATATGAGACGGAATGGCAGTCTGCATATCTGCCGTCATGTCCTGCATGACAGAGGAAATGCCGTCTGCCAGATGCTCCGCCGAGCGCACTGCCGTCTTGCCGTTTTTGTCGAGGGACCCGGCAAGACCCTCCACCAGCATCTCGCCGACCCAGCCCATCTCCTTGGACGGGGACGCGATTCCAAAGAAGTCACAAATGCCGTCCCAGATGGAGCTGATCCATCCGCTGACCTTATCCCAAAGCCACGAGGCAAGGGACTGAATGCCCTCCCACAGTCCGCGCACAAGGTTCGCGCCGACCTCCACGATTTTCGGAATGGACTCCGTGAAGGCGGTGACAATTCCCTCGATAATCTGCGGGACCGCCTTGACAATCTCCAGAATAATGGTTGGAAGGTTTTCAATGAGGGCGATAAACAGCGTCACACCCGCCTCCACCAGCTGCGGGATGGATGCCAGCAAAGCGTCCACAATGGCGGTGATGATCTGGGGGAGGGCTGCGACAATGGTCTGAATGATTTCCGGTAGGTTCTGCACCAGAGATACCAACAGGTCGATACCCGCCTGCACGATCAGCGGCAAGCCTTCCAACAATGCCTTGACGATGCCGTCAATGATCTGAGGCAGGACCTCCACGATTGCTGCAATGATGTCCGGCAGCGCATCCACCAGTGCGGTCAGAAGCTGAATACCCGTCTCTATGATCTGTGGAATGCCCGAAATGAGGAAATCCACAATGCCCGTAATGATGGCAGGAAGGGATTCAATCAGCTGCGGCAAGGCATCCAGAAGTCCCTGCGCCAGACCGAGGATAAGTTGCAGCGCCGCATCCAGCAGGAGCGGAAGGTTGTCGATGAGTCCCTGCACGATGGTCGTAATTGCTTCCACGGCGGCGGGGATCAACTGCGGCAGCGCGTCCGCAAGCCCCTGCACCAGTGACACGATCATCTGGGTTGCTGCGTCAATGAGCAGCGGCAGATTGTCGATGATTGCCTGCGTGATGGTCATGACCGCCTGCACAGCTGCGGGAATCAGCTGGGGCAGCAGTTCCAGAATGGTAGTCAGAAGCTGTGAAAAAAGCTGCGTCACAGTATCCAGCAGCGTGGGAAGCAGTTCTGCAATGGCTTCCAATAACGCCTTTGTCGCCGTGGGCAGCGCCTTTACGATATTCTCAATGACCGGTGTAATGTTAGTGATGACGTTTTTCAGCGCCTCCGCCATATTCCCGCACAGCTGCTCCATATCCGCATCCGCATTTCCGAAGCCGACGAGAAGGTTCTTTCCCGCCGCCTGCAAGGCGTTGATGGAGCCGGAGATGGTGTGTTCCGCTTCCTTTGCGGTCGTGCCGGTGATGTCCATGCTCGTCTGAATGACATGGATGGCATCTACCACATCGGCATAGGATTCGAGGTTATAGTGGATGCCGGAGATCGCCTCGGCATCGGCCAGCAGCCGCTCCATTTCGGATTTCGTGCCGCCGTATCCAAGCTTCAGGTTGTCCAGCATCGTGTAGTTCTGCTTGGCAAAGCCCTGATACGCCGACTGGATCATGGACATATCCGTCCCCATCTTGTTGGCGTTGTCGGACATATCCGTAATCGCCATGTCGGCGTACTTGACCGCCTTTTCGGTGTCGCCGCCAAGAGACTGGATCAGACTTGCGGAGAACGAGGTGACCGTCTCCATGTATTCGTTTGCAGACAAACCCGCTGTTTTATAGGCGTTTGCAGCGTAGCTTTGCAGCTCCTTGGAGTTGTCCTTGAACAGCGTATCCACGCCGCCCACCAGCTGCTCATAGTCGGCATAGGCAGAAATGACTTCCTTGCCAAGCTTGACAGCGGCGGCCCCGGCAGCGGCAGCGACCGCGCCCATCGCCGTGCCGATGCCTTTGAGAACGCTGCCCAGCTTTTCAAACTTGTCACCGGATCTCTCCGCTTTCTCTCCGGCATCGTCGATCTTGCCGCTCATGTCCCTGGCATTTTTTGCGGCATCGTCCATTTCATCTGCCATCTTGGACACGGATTTTTCTGCGTCCGTATAGCCGTCGTTTGCTTCGGAGAGCGCGTCGTTGTTGGCTTTCAGTTCGCGCTCCATGTCGTTGAGCGCTGCTTCCGCATTGTTCAGCTGGATCTGCCAGCTTTGGGTGCGGCGGTCGTTTTCCTCAAAGGACTCCGACGCGTTTTTCAGCGCCTGCCGCAATACTTCGATTTTCTGCTTCTGCGCATCGATCTGCTTGTTCAGAACCTCCGACCGGGCGGCGACGGCCTGCATGGAGGTGTCGTTTTTACCGAACTCGGAGGACACCAGCTTCATCTCCGAGCCGAGGACCTTGAAGGACTGGTTGATGTCCGCAATGGCCTTTTTGAACTCCTTTTCGCCCTCAAGACCGATTTTTAAACCGAAATTGTCTGCCATACTGCCGCCTCCTTTCCGCGCGGGTTATATGATGGGGTTTACAGTGATATACACCGTGCAGGGGGTGCCTGTGATTTTAAGGTAAGCGCCCGATGCGGAGCTGCTGATGACCTCGCCGGGTATCGCGGCATAAGAAAGATTTTTCCGCAGACAGGAAAGATGGATCATTCCTCCAACCACAGAGGTCATTTCCACATCCGACTCTCCCGGAACGGAAACAGAGCCGTCCGGCCCATATGCGGTAAAAGCCGTGGTTGTATGGTTGGAAACGGTAATGTCGGCGGGTTTGCTTTCTCCGCCTGCGGGCACACGCGCCAATAGATCGACCATGCTTGGCAAAAGAGCATCCTTGGGAACGCTCACGCCCTTGGCGGTAAGCCAGCTTTTGAAGGCTGCTTTTGCGTCAACAAGCCGTGTGATTTCTTGCTCAATGCTCATATTCACCTCAGATAGCCGCGAGGGCTTCTTCAATATCCGAGGTCAGCGACACCGTACCGCCTGCGGTATAGCCTGCCGGAATGGTCACGCTGGTCGTGGTCAGACCGTCCATCGTGGCGGTCGCGCTGCCGTTGTCCGGCATGGAGCCGGTGAGCTTCACGCCGTTCACAAAGGCTGTCTTGCCGTCGAGAATGTTCGCCGCCAGCGCATCCGCGCCAGAGGTGTCCACGAACTCCTCCGGAATTGCCGCCACGCTGACCTTGGTGAGAACTTTGCCCGTGGACGGAACAACATCCTGCGCCGCTTTGGCCGGCGTGACCGTTTTTGTCTCCACTGCGACGGACACCTTGCCCGCGCCGCTGTGGTAGCCCTTGGGGATGGTATAGGACGGCGTACCCGCGTCCAGTGCCTTGGAAACCGCGCCGTTATTCGGCATGGTGCCGGTCGTGACCTTGCCGTCTGCCGTGACAAGCACCTTGCCGGTCAGCGTGTCTGCCGCGCCCGCCGTAACGGAGGACACATCCTGATACGCATCGGGGATCTGCGAGACGGTAACGTCGGACAGGCCGTAATAGCCGCTGTCCGGGGTGATCGCCTGCTGCGCTTTTGTGGGCGCGACCGTCTTGCTTTGCAGCTTGTAATTGCCGCCGCCCGCCACGCCGGAGACCGTGCCGCTGCCGTTGTGGTAGCCTGCAGGAATGGTGTATGTATCACCCTCCTGCACAGTCGCAGAGACAGCGCCCTGATTGGAAATGCCGTCCACTGCCGTGGCACAGTCGTCCAGCTTGGCCGCAGCGGCCACAAGCCCCAGCGCCACCAGCTTTGTACGGATCTTGTTTCTCGCCGTCTGGAGCTTGGCGAGTTCTGTTGCAATGCTCATAAAACCTCCTATATCGTGCCGAGCAGCACTTCGATGTTGCCCAGCTCCGCATAGACCGCCGCTGCGGTGATGGGGAGCGTATTGTCCGCTTCGGCTTCGTCTGCCACCTGCACGGCAAGCCGTCCCTGCTTGTCCCACATGAGCGCGTGGCCCAGCGTGAGGTTGCCGCCGACCTGAACGGTCACTTGGAAGTCGGCATGAAGCCGTTCATCCTCGGTGTGCAGCTTTGCGCTAATGCGCATCGGCGATCAACTCCTCTCGATGCAGTAGTTCTTTCGTCGGGACCGGAATACTGTCCGTTGCAAATACAGCGCCGCCGAGCATGACCCGAAGCTGCACCTTTGCGATCTGGTTGTCCGGCAGCATCAGCGTTTCGGTCTGCGTCAGGCGCAGGCTGACCTCCGTACCGTCTGCGGACAGAGAAAGCTCCGAAAGTGGACGCAAGATCCGGACCGTTCCGCAGGCAAGGCAGAACTCCGCAGCCGTGCAGCCGGTGATGCTTTTGTCAAGGGACAGCGTCAGGGTCGGCGTTGTGCCGGGGATAATGCTCATGTGCTTCGCCTCCTTACAGTCCGGGTGGGATAATATCGTCGATGGAAAGCTCCCGCTTCGGCTTTGCCATGCCGAGGAACTGTCTGTGGCATTCCCACAGGTCGAGGAGAAAACCGAACGGCGTCAGCCAGACCTCCTCGGATGGAAGATGCAGCTGCGCCGTTCCGTAATAAAAAAGTCGGGTGAACAGTTCCTCGTCTGTTACCCGACTGGTGCGTTTTTTGAATTGTTCTCACTTTCCACATTCCGCTTCGTTCCCTTGAACATGGCCTCCATGATGGCGGATTTGTACTCTGCCAGTTCCAGAGGGCTGGTAAGCAGCTCAACCGTCTCCTGCGTGAGTAGCTCCTGCTTGTCCTCCGGGGTGCGGAGATTATGGATGAGCACGGACTGGTTTGCCAGCAATGTAATGAGCCACACCAGCTCGTCCAGAGCCATCTCAAAGTTTTCTGACCGCATCAGCTTCTCTCCCAGATTTTCCAGACCACCGTAGCGGCCTGCGATCTCCTTGGTGGCGCGGGTGGTGAGAATGAGTTCAAACTCCCGACCGCCGATGTTGATTTTTGCGCTTCTGTCGTCCATAAAAACGCCTCCTTACGCCTGTGCGAATGTCGGCTCATACACCTCGGAGTACCAGCCGCTGATGACCGCTGCGGAGACTCCGGTGGAATCCTCGGACACCTCCGCTTTCCACGGGTGCTTGCCCTGACCGTCCAGCTTGTTGCGTCGCAGAACAGTGCCCTCAATGGTGGGGGTGGAGAACTCAATGCTTTCGCCCTTGGTGGTGAGGTTCGTCGCGGGGATGCCGAACTTGACCTTGTAAAGCCAGAAATAGCGGTATTTACCGTTGGACTTCTTCGCCCGGAAGCCGATAGCGACCGGGGCGCCGCCGTCCTCGGATGCGGAAATGAGCACCTTGTTGTCGTCGATTTTTGCGCCGGTGAGGTCCTGCGCCACCTGCACACCAATATCGTCGATGCCCAGCGTCAGGGTGCCGCTCTGAAACTCCTTCACGACCTCTGCCGCGCCGTCATCGGCGTATAGCGTCGCTTCGGCCAGTTCCACGGAAAGCTCCGCTGTCATGGCCTTGGCAAGCTGTGTCGGGGTTCCGTAGGTTTCGTCTCCGTTGTCTCCCTCTGTGATTTTTGCGTAATAAAGTTTATCCAGACCAATGGTCGCCATTGTCATTCCTCCCAAACATAAGATTTCGCCACATCAATGGCATAGTGGTGATAGCCGGTGTCGGTTTCAAAGCCGATGTACCGGCGGTCAGTGATTGTCATATCTGCGTTTAGTGCTGCTTTCACAAGTCGATTTTTGATTTTCGTGTAATTCTCCTTGCAGAACAGGGACAACCGAACCTCTTGAACGTCAATGCTCGGTTGATTATCCGCATGGAGGTCAAAGCTGTCCGACAGCGGCGTCAGCACAAGATATGTGTCCGGTGCAGCATCGGAGAAGACGCCGGTTTCCACCGGCACACCGCAGCTTTCCGCGATGGTATTCAGTTCCGACAGCAAGCTCACAGCTTTTCGACCTCCTCCTTGAGCGTCTGCTCCATGACACGGATGCACTCCGCCTTGGATGCGGATTTTGCGGGTTTCAGAAATGGTTTTGCAGGCTGTCCGTGCTTGCCGTATTCCAGAATGTTGGCAAGCTTTGCATTGCTGCCGCCATCCGAGCGCGGTTCGGAAAAGCCGATCTTGATGTCGTGGTTGCCCTCGCGGTTCAGCTTGACGGGCGACAGACCCAGCGACTGCGCCAACTCACCTGTGGAGCGCGAATCGTACTTTGTCCCGCTGCCGATGACGGCGGCAAGATTGCTCCGCACCTTTGCCAGAACGACTTGCCCGCCAGCTTCCAGAACCTTCTCTGCAACCGCATCGGTGTCCTTACCCAGATGGGACAGCCTTGTCAGAAACTCATCGGGGAGTTTGAAATCAGCCTTTGCCAATGGTGGGTTCACTCCTTTTTGCTAATACCTCGAGGTACATTCCGCGCCCTCTCACGTTCTCCACGGAAACAATGTCATAGCGACAATTTTCGCAGACGAGGAAATGGTCAGTGGTGACCGTCAGCCCCGGAATACACCGAAATCGGAACAGGTCGGTGGCTTCGCTGAATGCCGCGAGGTTCGCCCACCGCTCAGAACCGTGCCGACCTTCCCGATACACCCGAATGGACGCAAGGACTTCATCCTCAGAATGGGTGAAGCCCTCGCTGTCTTTGACTTGATTTGTTTTCACGATGTCGGCAAAGCCGTTCATCTTTCCGAAACTCATACCTGCCACCGCCTGTCCAAGCGGAGCAGTAAATTGACGGTGTTCCACACCTGCTGTGCAGCTCCCGTGTTATCCGCAAAGAAGCCGCCTGTCGAGCCATCCCTCGATTCGTAGAAATGGCTCGACAGTATGATAACGGCCTGCTCCGTGGTCGGCGGCATGGGCGCGTTCCGATAGGTTCCCTCCGGGATGTGCTGATAGCTCTCCGCATACGAAACAGCGGCGGTGATGTAGCTCTGAATGAGCGCATCATCCGCCGCGTGTTCCAGAATCAGGTTGGCTTTCACTTTGGTAAGCAGTTCGTCCATCACCGCCGCCTCCTTTCATCAGGCTGCCTTCATCTTCAGAAGCTGGATGCCCTCCGGCAGAATGATCTTGCCGTCTACGCGCTCGGTGGCGACAAAGCCAACCTGCCCGTTGGTGGAATACAGCTCGTTCAGACGCTGAACAGTTCTGCCGGTGCGGTCGGCGATCCAGTAGCTCTGGAAGTCGCCGAAGGCAATGGAGAGCGCACCCGCCGCCAGCGTGGGAGCATAGGGGCTGGTGTAGATCTCATAGCCCAGCAGTCTATCCGGCTGACCCGCCTGCAAAGAGGGTTGCCACAGATACTGACCGTTGGAATCCTTCAGCTTACGCAGCGCGGAAACAGTCGCGTCGTTCATCAGGAACTTGGCGTTCTTGCGGTACGGCGCTTTCAGTGCGTAGATGAGGGAGATCACCTCGTCGGTGGTGACGGCGGTCGCACTGGCCGCAGTAACGCCGACCGTGCCACCGTTGGTGGTGAACAGGCCGGTGGGCTGACCCGTGCCGGTGCCAACGCAGAATGCCTGCTCCTCGGCAGCACCGAATGCATAGGCAAACTCGCGGGCAATGTACTCCTCCAGATCGAAGGCACTGTCGTCCAGAAGCTCAATGCTTACCTTCACAAGGTCGGTCAGCTTGTAGGCATCAATAGTCTTCTGTGCGAAGGTGGGGTTACTCTCGGTGTAGGCTGCGTTCTCAGCCGTCCATGCAGCGGTGGAATGGGTCGCTGCAACGGGGAGCTTGCGCTCATTGTCGGTAGTGATGACCTTGCACAGACGGCGCATCACATTTTCCTCCTTGAGCGTATCCACGATGAACTTCTCAAATTCGGTGGGAACGAGATAGCCGCCGTTGGCATCCACACCCTCGGAGAGCACATTGTGGAGCATCCGCTTGCCACGCAGATGCAGACCAAAGTCCTCGCGGTAGGCATTGGACGCTCTGCCGGTTTTGGCTTCACCGCTTGCTTTCTGGGGCTGCTCGGTGATGGGAGAGGATACGGGCTTTGCAAGCTCTGCGGCAATGGCGTCGCGGCGCTCCATGCGTCTGACCTCATTGGTGAGGTCGTTCAGTTCCTTCTCCATATTGGCATAAACGGCATCGTCCTCAGTGGACAGAACGCCCTTATCATTGCGCTGGGTGTCGAGGAAACCCTCCATCGTAGCCCACAGCTTGGCGCGCTTTTCGCGCAGTTCAACGATCGTCATATTGAAATACCTCCATATTAAATGTAGTTTTTGATGGTGTTCAGCTTGGCTCTGAGTTCGTCCACAGAGCGTCCCGTGCGCTCTGGCACGGTGGGTTTGGGGTCGATAGCGCATTTTGCAGCAATCTTCTCCATGAGAGAGTTCACCACGTTCGCCTTGGAATACAGCATGGAAACGGTGGGTGCGGCCATGTCCTCAGTCTCATCGGTGCGGCTCATGATCTCGTCTGCAAAGCCGAGTTCCACAGCCTTATTGGCGTCCATCCATGTTTCGGCATCCATGAGGTGGCTCAGTTTGGCGCGAGACAGACCGGTCTTGATCTCATAGGCGTTGATGATGGAATCTTTCACGCTGCCGAGCATTTCAATGGCTCTCTGCATCTCGTCCGAATTGCCGAACGCAGCCGTCATGGGATTGTGGATCATGAGCATGGACACGGGAGATACCAGCACCTTCGTGCCTGCCATAGCGATGACGGACGCTGCGGATGCGGCAATCCCGTCGATCTTGACCGTCACATCGCCTTTGTAGTCCATGAGCATATTGTAGATTTGAGCCGCCGCCACGCAGTCACCGCCGGGTGAGTTGATCCAGACAGTGATGTTGCCACTGCCGGACATCAGCTCATCTTTGAAAAGCTGTGGGGTAACATCATCGTCAAACCAGCTTTCCTCGGCGATGGTGCCGTTCAGGAACAACGTCCGTTCCGCTGTCTCCGTCGGGTCCTTCCAATTCCAGAATTTCTTCATCGGTTTTTTCCTCCTTTCCGTCATCGGTAGGTGTATTTGCAAAAGCTCCGGCGTTTTTCAGAGGGAGCATATTGCCGTTGATGAGGTACAGGTCGCCGCCGTCCTCTGCCGGGATGCGGTCGAGATTTTCCAGTTCCCGGATGTCATTTGCAGACATCCAGCCGTTCTGACGGCCAATGGCGTACCCGTTCATGCGGCTCTGGTAATCGCCGCGCAGCAGACCTTCCAGATTGAACTTCACGAAATACACGCTTTTTTCGTCCCGCGAGAGGAGTGACCGCTGAATGGATTGCTCCCAGCGGATGACCCATGGGTCAAGGGTGTATTTCACAAACTCAAGGGACTGCTGCTCGATATTAGAAAAGCTCGACTTTTCCAGGTCGCCCACCATGTGGGGCGGCACTCGGAAAATTCGAGCGATCTCATTGATTTGGAATTTGCGTGTTTCGAGGAACTGGGCCTGCTCCGGCGAGATGCCGATGGGCGTGTATTTCATGCCCTCCTCCAGCACGGCGATTTTATTGGCATTGCCGCTGCCACCGAAGGTAGACTGCCAGCTTTCCCGCACACGCTGCGGGTCTTTGATGGTGCCGGGGTGTTCCAGCACACCGCCCGGAGCGGCACCGTTGGCGAAGAATTTCGCGCCGTACTCCTCACAGGCGATAGCCATGCCGATGGCGTTCTTCGCCATAGCGATGGGGCTGTAGCCCACCAGACCGTCAAAGCCCAAGCCGGGGATATGGAGCACTTCCGAGGGATGCAGCGTTACGGACGATCCTTTATCCTTGATGGCCTCATCTGAGCCACGGTAATAGGTGTAGTACAGCCGTCCGGTTTCGTCTCTGTCCACCGACATCTTGTTCGGCATCAGTGGGTACAGAGCAACGATCTCGTTTTTGCCGTTGCGGATGATCTGTGCGTAAGCATTGCCCCAGAGGAGCAGGTGGGTCATGAGCGTTTCCCGGAACACGAAGGAACTCATCTCCGGGTTCGGCTCATCGTGAAGCAGGTGGTAGAGCGGATGATCGAGCGCCATTGTCTTTCCTCCGCTGTCCGTGTATTTGTAGAGGTGCAGCGGTAATCCCGCCACCGCTTCCGACAGGATGCGGACGCAGGAATACACGGCAGTCATCTGCATGGCAGACCGTTCTGTCACTGTTTTGCCGGAGGTCGTACCGCCCATGAAAAAGGCGTAGTTGCTGCCTGCCGTTCTGTTTTGGGGCTTGTCTCTGGATTTGAACAGCCCTGAAAAGATACCCACCTAAATCACTCTCCTTCAAAATGGGTAAAAGAAAAGCACCTGCTCACATACGAACAGATGCTTTGAAGAAACTCTATGACTGTTTATTCAACGATTGAAAACTGGAACAAACCTGGATCTGTAATATGAATACCACATATTTTCCCGTTACGCTCTTTTAGAATCAATAGACAGGATGGACCGTTTTCCACACAATCTTTCTGGAACAATACGATACATTCGCCATTATTTGGAGAAGTGATTATTCCTTTTTTGGCTACAACGAATGCCTTGGCTGATTCTATAGCGTGTGATTTTTGAATGAGGTAATTCTCGATTTCATCATTGCCTACCATTACATCGAATACCCAATGAGATGAGTATTTACAATCAGGCGAGAGAATGGCGGATAAGTTCTCAAAATTGTTTGTGTTGTAGCAACGCATTACAGATTCAAGCAGAGACATATAAACCTCCATGTTGTTTTATTTTTACAAAATTTTCCTGTTAACACTGCAAATGAATTAATCGCTGAGCAGCCAGTCGATGAGGTTTACGGATTTGATGCCATCATATGAAGCGTCAAGACCCGGTTCAAGGGACAGCACGATTTTCTCGTAGTTGTCGCGGATGCTTTGCAGCGGTGCAAGCTCCCGTTTCCGCACGTCCTCGCTCATCATGGACTCTGTCACCTGGATATACTTTTTCTCGTCGGCGGTCGTTGCGATGAAGTCAACCTCCGCATTGCCGATTTTGCCGATTGCTACATCATAGCCGCGGCGAAGCAGTTCAAAGTAAACGACATTCTCGATGGCATGACCGCTGTCCCGATTACGGAAGCCCAACAGATAGTTGCGAAGTCCGATGTCAACGATATAGTATTTTCCGAGCGTGCGGAGGTAGGCTTTGCCCTTGATATCAAAGCGTTTGATCTCGTAGAAGAAGTAGCTTTCCAAAAGCGCGTTCACATACGCCTGTACGGTATGAGCACTGGGTGTACCCTTGCGTTTGCCATCGTCCAGAAGTCCTTCGTTGACCAGTGTGTTGCCGATAGAAGCAATAGAAACACTGGAACCGATATTATCGGTAAGGAACAGGATGATCTTCCGCAGCAGCGTGGGGTCTGTGATCTGCTTTTGACCTCTGCGCTTTTCTCGCTCCAGAATGTCACGAATCACGACTGTGGAATAGATACCGTCGAGAAGCGACAATGCCTTTTCCTGCTCCAGCCCAACATCAGCAATGCCGGGCATCCCGCCGAAGCGCATATAGGCGTCGAAAACCTCTCGCAGCTCGTAGCGTTCACCGTTCTTGTCGAATACCTGCTTACGAAGTCCACCGAGAGCGCTTTGCGTTTCACGAACCTCGAAACCGTGAAAATCGAGGAACTCACGGAAAGAGAGCGGCAGCATTTTGATTTCCACGCACCGTCCCGAGAGATAGGTGGAGTACTCCGAGGAAAGAAGATAGGCATTCGAACCGGTGACATAGATGTCGCAGTCAAAATCCACACGGAAGGCGTTTATCGCGTCCTCCCATGCCTCGATCCGCTGCAGCTCGTCAAAGAAAAGATACATCCGCCTTCCTGGGACGATGCGCTCTTTCACATAGCGGTAAATATCATCAGCACTCATTCCGCGGAAATCAAAAGATTCGAAATTCATCTCGATGATCTGCTCCGGCTGAATACCGGTATCCTTCAAATGCTGAATCATCAGCTTTAACAGGCTGGACTTGCCGCAGCGGCGAATGCCGGTGATCACCTTGACCGGCTCCGTATCCTGAAAGCCAATCAGTTTATTCAAATAGCTGTCACGCCGCCTGAGTTCATGGGAATCTATCATGCTTTCACACCTCCTGCGCTATTAGTATAGCACAAATCGGCGAGAAAATCAAGCAAATGCACTAAAATGCAAAAACTTTTAACATTCGACTGTTTTTGCAGAACTAAATAAACAGCAGCCCACGGCTGTCATACACAGACTCGGTCTTGTCATTGCCGCAGCGAATAGCTCTATCCAAAGCCATGATCGTCGCCACGGCACCGTCGATTTTCTCTGTAGATTTTTCTTTGTCCGGCTTGATGTTGCCTGCCGGGTCGGTGCGGATGAAAATGTTGTCCATCATCCAGTGGAGGACAGGATGCCCGCCGTGGGCAATTTTCTGCTCCAGCACCAGTTTCATCAGCTCCTTGGTGGGCGGGGACATATCCTTGAAGCCCTGTCCGAAAGGAACGACAGTGAAGCCCATGCCCTCAAGGTTCTGCACCATCTGCACAGCGCCCCAACGGTCGAAGGCGATCTCCCGAATACTGAAACGCTCACCCAGGCTTCCGATGAACTTTTCGATGTAGCCATAGTGAACGACATTGCCTTCCGTGGTCTGTAAAAAGCCCTGCCGCTCCCACACATCGTATGGCACATGGTCACGCCGGACTCGGAGGTCGAGGTTGTCCTCCGGTATCCAGAAGTACGGCAGGATGATGTATTTGTCGTTCTCATCTTCCGGCGGAAACACCAGAACGAATGCTGTAATATCCGTTGTGGAGGACAAGTCCAGACCGCCGTAGCAGACGCGACCTTCCAGATCATCCTCGCAGACAGCGAATTCACATTTGTCCCACTTGTCCATCGGCATCCAGCGTACCGCCTGTTTGACCCATTGGTTGAGTCTCAACTGCCGGAAGGAGTTCTCCTCGCCGGGGTTCTGCTTCGCCGATTCACAGGCATCTTTGACCTTGTCTATGCCTACCGTGATTCCGAGTGACGGATTTGCCTTCTTCCAGACCGCCGGATCTGTCCAGTCGTCACTTTCATCTGCGCCGTAGATAACGGGGTAAAAGGTGTGGTCGACCTTCCGACCGGCAATGATGTCCTGCGCTTTTTGGTGTATCTCATAGCAGATGGACTTCGTATCGTTGCCCGCTGTGGTGATGAGGAAATACAGCGGCTGCATTCTGGCGTCACCGGAGCCTTTAGTCATGACATCGAACAGCTTGCGATTGGGCTGCGTATGCAGTTCGTCAAACACCACACCATGAGTATTGAAACCGTGCTTGTTGCCCACATCGGCAGAAAGGACCTGGTAGATACTGCCCGTTGGCTGATAAATGAGTCTCTTCTGGGAATCCAGTATCTTGACCCGCTTGGAGAGTGCCGGACACATCCGCACCATATCCGCCGCCACATTAAACACGATGGATGCCTGCTGGCGGTCGGCGGCACAGCCGTAGACCTCGGCGCGTTCCTCGCCGTCACCGCAGGTAAGCAGGAGCGCCACCGCAGCGGCAAGCTCGGATTTGCCTTGCTTCTTGGGAATTTCAATGTATGCCGTATTGAACTGCCGATAACTGTTTGGCTTGAGGACACCGAAAATATCTCGAATAATCTGCTCCTGCCAGTCGATGAGCTCGAAGGGCTGCCTTGCCCAGGTGCCTTTGGTGTGGCATAGGCTCTCGATGAACATCACGGCATAATCCGCTGCATCCTTATCGTAGTGGGAGGTTTTCTCCATGAACTGTGTCGGTTTGTAGTTCTTCAGTTTTCTCGTATTGCTCACCTCCAAGGCATAAAAAATACAGCCCTGCGGCTGTTTAGGAATATATGAGAGAAAGAGCCTTGCGGCTCAGTCCCTTTATAGATTTTTAACTTTATTCCAGGCGGCGGCAGCGGTGAATGGAGGCAATGATCTGCTCCTGCTCCTCCGGCTTTACGCCAATGGAATCGAGTGCCTCCCGTGTGCCGCAGTCTGGGCAGATGAGCGTCTTGTTGTCAAGCCGCGAAAGAGCCGGATGCTCATGGTAGGCTTGCCCGCACCTTGGGCAGACCGAAATTCGGATGATATTATTCTCCTTCATAATATTCCTCCCCACACTTGAGATAAGCGTCTATCAGCACCAGACGGTCAAAGCCGAAATCATCGTAACCCTGGATGCAGGTCTGCATATAGGGGATGGATGGGATGCCGATGGATCTGTTCTCGTGCATAATGTAGACGAATACCCGGCGCTTGCGGATCTTACCTGTGCGGATGCCTTTGATGGGCAGCGTCAGTTCCTTCTTGTAATAGAAATTCGGAAAGCCTTCATAGCGGTCGAGTGCTTTTTCGTCCGACGAACTAACTTCCCATACACCAACAGGCACCGAACTACCTGGTCTCTTTTCGACCGTGAGGTAAGAGCCGGTCTTGCTGCCTTTGAAAAGCAACTCATAGCCTTTTAACTCAGACGTGCCGATGCGTCTTGCGGTGGGGCAGCGCATCCGCATCTGGCGGACATTGAGGTTGCTGCCGTAGGCGATGTAATAGCGTTTATTCATAAAAAATCCTCCTTCCTAAGTTGCCTTCTACCACCGAAAGCCCGCCATCAGCGGGTTCGGGGGCCTCTGGGCGGCATCCTTCAAGCGGCTGTTCTGCCGCTGCGGAAGGCTGCGTCCCCATCAAGGCGCTTCGTTAGGAGTTCTCTTGCGGTTTTGAACTCATCGCCGATAAAACCGAGGCGAAGGAGCCAAGTGCGCATTGCGTATTTGGGATTTTCGTTTTGCTGGGGCTTGGGACTTGCGGTTCTGACCGTCTTTGCCATCTGGCTGAGTGCAAGGCAAAGCTGAATGTAGCTCTTGAGCTGTCCGGCGTGAAGCCCGTTCCGCTTGCCGTCTGCCGGAGCATCGAACTGGAAGAGCCGGAACTCGACCGTACCCTTGGTGAAGGTGGCATGGAGGTTCAGCATATGGTAGCGGCTGTCGTTGTAATGCTGGCTTCTGCCGTAGTCGGCGTTCTGGCTGCCGTACCAAATGTCTGCAAGTTCTGCCATCGTGGTGGGCTTTCTGCGGTTCAGCCGTTCCAGAAATCTGGGGTCGACCGTGCGGCAGTAGCGGCTGATGCGGCCTCTGTCCAGGTCCAGTGCGCTTGCCAGGAGATCTTCGTGGCTTGCCATGATGTTGGCGAGGTTCCGAAGCGTCTGCGGTGTGTGGCCTTTGGCACCGATGTGAATGTGAACGCCGCAGCCTCTTGTGGCATCGCTCTTGGCTCCGGCTCTGCGCAGGCGGCGAATCAGTTCCTGCAGGGTCTCCATGTCGGCGTAGGTCAGGATCGGGGTGACCATCTCGCACTTTTCGCTGTCCGGCCCTGCGATGCTGACGTCCTTCTGGAATTTCCATTCCCGTCCGCTCTCGTCCCGAGCCGACCAGGCGCAGTAGCCGTTGCGGCTGGCTGTGTTTTGGGTGCGCTCAGTTCCGAAGAATTCGGCGGCGACTTTTGCGGCTTTCTCTCTGGTGATACTGTTCATCTCGACCTCGACCCCGATGGTCTGCTTTTTCATTTCGGCGACCTGGTTTTCTGTTCTCCGGCTCATTTTTGTGCCCTCCGTTTTGCTTTGTTTTCCATTTCGGTAGTCACATATTACCTCTGAAAGCACACTATATCCAGTTATATCTGAGCCATAAACCACACGATCTTGCGGTCTGGAAACTGTGTATATTACAGCAGTTTACGGCAACTGTCCTCGCCGTAAGCCACGCTCAGTCCGCAGCCATTATCCCAGGCGACCATGATGGAGCCGATATCGTCGACACCACGCACGGTGCCTTTCGTGCCGACAGGCGATGCCTGTGGGTCATCCATCTGAACAAGCTCCACACGAGTGCCCTTTGGGAACCGCTCACGGAGGGTTTGTAAGGCTTCTCTCGAAATCATTCGCATGGTTCTGCCTCCTTTGGCTGACCGCCCTTAAAAGCGGAACTGCCCGCCAAATTGCGCAGCAGGATTTTTCGTGCGGTTTTGTATTCTGCACCAATGAAGCCGAGCCGAAGCAGGAAGCAGCGGAATGCGTACTTCTCGTTGTCGGTGGTTTTTTTCTGTGGCGGCGACACGCTTTTGCGTCCGTGCCATTTCGCACAGCTTGCAGATAAAGATGTCGTAGACTTGCATCTCGTCCGGGGTTGGCATCATCGGAAACCAAGGGAAGGATACCTTCGTGTCGGTGACTTCCAGTGGCAGGTCGCTCACGCCGAGGGCTTTTTTGATAAGACCACCCTTGGAGGCAATGAGTGCATTTAGGTTTTCCAGGTTGCTGTCGGTGAACAGGCTCTTCGGCATGGAAACGCAGACGGCGCAAGGCTCGTCCTCGTCATCATCGCTGTGGCTTTGGTCGATGGCAAAGCCCTCATCGTAGATGTGCTGAAGCAGCCGCTCGATGACCTCGCTGTCGGCACGGTCGTCAAAGGACAGGCTGCCGTTTCGGTCAATGGTGAAGAAATCCACTTCGTAGTTGAATGTGGGCACACCGCAGTATTTTGCAGGAACACCCAGCCAGTCGGAAATGGTCTGGACCAGGCGTTTGCGCTCTGCACCCTGGGCGTTGATTGTAATCGTCATTTCAGGGACCTCCTTGATTTTTGGTAGTCACATATTAGCGTCAGCTCCGGCATATATCCAGCTATATCTGCACATTTACGGTGTAGATTCTGACGGTGCATTCTCACCGCAAAACTGTGCATACCACACAATGTTGGCCCTGTTATTCGTCATGGGGCGCTACCTCACTAAACTTGTATTCTTTTCCGTCACGCAGAACGCTGACCTTTTCATCCGTGCCGACCTGATCGATGTATCTGCGGACAATGACATCGCAGAACTTTTCGTCCACTTCGATGGTGCAGCAGATACGGTCGGTCTGTTCACAGGCAATGAGCGTTGAACCGGAGCCGCCGAAGGGGTCAAGCACCACGGAGTTTGCCATAGAGCTGTTCTGAATGGGGTATGCCAGAAGCGGAATGGGCTTCATGGTGGGATGGTCGCCATTCTTCTTGGGCTTGTCGAACTCCCAGATGGTGGACTCTTTGCGGCCGGTGTACCACTGGTGCTTGCCTTTCTTTTTCCAGCCGTAGAGGCACGGCTCGTGCTGCCACTGGTACGGGGAGCGCCCCAGCACCAGAGACTGCTTCTTCCAGATACAGCAGCCGGAGAGGTAGAACCCGGCGGCGTCAAACGCTTTACGGAAGTTCAACCCCTCGGTGTCGGCGTGGAACACATAGATGGACGCATCGTCCGCCATGACCCTCTCCATATTGGAAAAGGCATCGAAGAGAAAGTCGAAAAACTTCTCCGATGCCATGTTGTCGTTTTTGATTTTCCCGGCGCTGCCTTCATAATTCACATTGTAGGGAGGGTCGGTGATGACGAGGTTCGCCTTGCGGCCGTCCATAAGGGCGGTGTAGGTATCCTCTTTTGTACTGTCGCCGCAGATGAGTCGGTGCCGTCCCAGTGTCCAGATATCGCCGGACTTCGTGAAGGTCGGCTTTTGCAGCTCGGCATCTACATCGAAATCATCCTCTTCGGCTTCAATGCCGTCATCAAAAAGTTTTGATAATTCTTTTTCATCAAAGCCGGTGAGAAGCGGGTCAAAATCCGCCGCCTGCAAAGACTCAATCTCCACACGCAGAAGCTCTTCGTCCCAGCCTGCGTCCATCGCCATACGGTTGTCGGCAATGATGTAGGCTTTTTTCTGGGCTTCGGTGAGGTGGTCGGCAAAGACGCATGGTACCTCAGCAATGCCTTCCTCCTTGGCTGCAAGAATACGACCGTGACCGGCAATAACGCCATAGTCACGGTCGATGATGACGGGATTGATAAAGCCGAACTCTCGCAGCGAGGAGCGGAGCTTATTGATCTGCTCTGGGCTGTGCGTCCGGGCGTTGTTGACATAGGGAACCAGCTTTGTGACAGGAACGAGCTGCATTTCGGTCGTTGTTTTCATCAGACAAGCCCCCATTCCGCAAACTTCTCGAAACCACCGACCGAGCGGATGTAGCTCCGTGCGATCTCCACGATTTCAGCGTAGGGTCTGCCATCCACGGTATCGTCCCCAATGGCGCAGCAGAGCATTACGGGCTTGCCGGTTTCCTGAGCTTTGAGGAAAGCGTAGATATTCACGGACACATCCGCCTTGGACAGGTCCTTTCCGTGCAGACCGCCGCCGGTCACCGAGTCGGCCATATCCGAGCCGAGCTTACGGTTGGTAGCACCGGTGTCTACATCGGTACCACCGGTCCAGTCTCCGAGCGGGTTGATCTCCGCATCGGGATACAGGTTGCGGAGCGAATCCGAAGGCGCATTGCTCTGACAGAGGATGAGCCTGTCGCCATCCAGAATATACTTCCCGTCATAGGGATACACGGAGAAAATGTCCCGTGCAATCTTAGACAGCTTTTTCTGCTCCTCGGTCACAGGCATTCCCTTGAAGATGCCGTTATCGCCGCAGCGGACACCGTCTGCCTGGTTGTCGGCGAGGTGACCGTCCTGCGGAACTTCTACATAGTCCACGGTGAGGTTTCCGGCAATGCGGTGAACGGCGGCGGTGACACCCGCCTTGTCCAGAGCAACAGAAGTCTCCGCAATGATGTGGCACACGCCGTGACCGATGAGAACTTCAACGGCAATGCGGGGATTCGTTTCTTTTTTGTATGCCAGGTCAACGAGCGCACCGGCAATTCTGTCTACCACTTTATCCGGGTGGCACGGATTCACTTTTTCAAACATGATAAGCACCTTCCTATTGAAGTCTTCCATAATCTTGGTATAATTGAAGTGGATCGATGTCTACTCCTTCCCGATCCACCAGACCAAGGGTCCGCAAGGACAGCAGCAAACGAGAAAGAACGTACTAAAGGAAGGAGAGTGCATATGAACGCCTTTTTATTGAAAATCGTAAGACTGTTTAACTACGCCAAAACTTATAGACTCGCGACTATTACTTTAAAAACGCCAATCATTGATTTCTCGTTTGCTCCCTCGTTTACTACGCAGCCTTCACTTGAGGGCTGCGTTTTTATCCCTTTCTTGCACGGAGCAGGCGCTCCATGAGGTCATCCTGCGGCGTTGACTCGCCGTATTCCGTGTTGCAGTTTTCTTTCACGATCTGGAATATCTCGTTCCAGAGTCGAACCGCCTGGTTCATGTAGTTGATGCCGATGTTGATAAACGGGGACGGGATCGGCTTTCCCGTGGTGGGGTGCTTGGAGAGGAAACCCATACGGTTGGTCATTTCCTCACACTGCACCCAGCGGGCGGAACACATGGCGTAACGCTCCAAAAGCTGCGGCGACACCTTTGCGGCACAGCCGATGCCTTTGAGCCATTGCCAGGTTTCCGTGTAAATTTCCTGCGCCTGCAGCTGACTACCGTCCCGCTGCTCGGCAGAAAGAAAATCATGGGGCTTTGGCATTTCAACACCCTCGACTTCGGGAATGTCCAGCACTTCAAGTTTTCTGCCGCCGGGATTCCCGTTTTCGGCTTTGTCCTTGACTGCGGATTTCTTCCTTCCCGCACCGGGTCTTGCGCCGCCGCGTCCGCCTGTGTTATTCGATTTTGTGGGCATCCGAGTTCACCTCCCTTAATTACCCTTTTGATTTCGCCTTTTTTGCGCGTGTGACCCCGGGCCGTTGCCCGACCACAAAGGTCCCGGAGATTTTCATCCCCCTACCGGTCACCAATGTCGTGGTGAATTTTTGTGTGGCAGGACTGACAGAGACTCATCAGATTGTCCCTTGCGTGTGTGCCGCCTTGAGAAATAGGAAGAATATGATGAACTTCCTCGACTGGTGTCAACCGGCCTTCCTTGAGGCACTGCTCACACAGAGGGTGGGCTGCTGCGTACCTGTCACGGATACGCTTCCAAGCCCTTCCATACTTGCGGTTGACGTCCGGGCTGCGTTCATATTTGTTGTACCTATCACGGTCCAGCTTTTCGTGCTCCGGACAGAAGCGTCTGTCGGTGAGCCTTGGGCAGCCGGGATAAGCGCAGGGCTTCTTCGGACTCCTCGGCACATGATCACCTCGCTTTCCGGGCATAACAAAAGCCCTGCGGGAGAGGGGCTCCCACAAGGCTTCCGTAGGTTTTACTTTGTCCATCATAATACTATCATAAGAGGCGACTCTCAATCTCTCTCATTTACTCTCATGATGGCGGCCACACAGGAAAGCGCCGTATCGTGCATCCGGTAAATGTGCTGGATGCTGTAATGCATCTCAACCGCAATCTTCTCCCACGAGAGGAAGCACAGATACCGCTTCTCCAGCAGGGTTTGCAGTTCAACATCCGAAACGGCCCGGATTGTGGCCATGATTTCCTTCTTCAATTCCACCAGATCCTCGACGTCGTGTTTCAGGCTTTCCTCAACCTCGATAATCTTCAAAACGGCCCGTTCTATTTTGGAGCCGCCACGATTTGGGTTTCTGGGCATGTCGCTGTAAACGACAGTGCAGGATGTGGCCAGTTCATTTAAAGACTCGATCTGCTGGAGCTTGGATTTAATCCGCATATCCAGCGTCCGGGCCTGTGACAGATATTCTTTAGCGGTCATTTCGCTTCTCCTTCCGTAGCTCTTTTATGAGGAATTCCGGATCGACTTTTGACAGGACACCGAACCAGCCGGAACGGAAGAATCGCTCTATTTCCTGAAGCTGCTGTTCGTCGTCGGTTAGCCGGTAATCCTTGGCCGCCTGCAGAAAGATGGCGTTTGCCAGATTCTCGTATGGGTTCAAAGTCGCACCTCCGAATTTGTGATCACTCGGATTGGCGTAGATTGTCGAATATTGTCATTAAATTTTCAGATTTGCCTTGACCGCAGCGATCAGAGCCGACTGCGTTTTGTCTTTGGCCTTAAGTGCCCGGAGAATCTGCTCATCAATAGTGCCGTCCGTCACGATATGCTGAACGACCACAGTTTCGGCAGTCTGACCTTGCCGCCAGAGCCTTGCTATGGTCTGGGAATAGAGCTCCAAGGACCATGTGAGGCCGAACCAGACGATGGTGTTGCCGCCAGTCTGAAGATTGAGGCCGTGTCCCGCAGAAGCCGGGTGAATCAGGGCTACCGGGATTTCGCCGTTGTTCCATCTGCGGATACTGTCGGCTTTGTCCAGCTTGGAAAACGGGATATGGCGATCATGCAGCCGTTTCATGATCCGCTCCAGATCATGCTGGTACCAATAGGCCACCAGAAGAGGCTTGCCGTTTGCCGACTCGATAATGTCCTCCAGAGCGTCCAGCTTCTGCTCGTGAATGGGGACCGTATTCCCGGCATCGTCGTAAATGGCACCATTGGCCATCTGGGAGAGCTTGCCGGAGAGGGCTGCGGCATTAGCAGCGGATATTTCACCATCGGGCAGGTCCAGAATGAACTGTTTTTTCATCTCGTCGTAGGCGTCCTGCTCATTGGGACTGAGATAGACCTTGTATTCGCTGGATATGAGTTCCGGCGTCTTCAGATGGTCCGTGGATTTCATCGAAATGGTGATATCCGAGATTTTCCGGTATATGGCTTGCTCGGCACCGGGTTTCGGACGGTAGCTGTAAACGATCTGGCCGTTCATGGCGTCCGGCATGAAATACTCCTGCCGATAATAGGTGATAAACCGGCCGAGGCGTTTTCCCATGTCTATGACCTTGAACTCTGCCCACAGATCCATCAGTCCGTTGCTGGCTGGAGTGCCGGTGAGCCCAACGACACGCTTGATTCTGGGCCGTACCTGCATCAGAGCCTTGAAGCGTTTTGACTGGTGGTTTTTGAAGGAAGAAAGCTCGTCCACTACGATCATGTCGTAGTCAAACGGGAGCTTGCTTTTCTCAATGAGCCACTGGACGTTCTCACGGTTGATGATGTAGATATCGGCTTTCTTCGTCAGGGCCGATTTTCGATCAGCCTCGCTTCCGACCGCCACCGAATAGGTCAGGTGGTGAAGCTGGTCCCACTTTTGAAGCTCTGCGCTCCAAGTTTCACGGGCTACTCGAAGCGGAGCGATGACCAGCACCTTGTGAACCTCGAAGCTGTCGAACAGCAGGTCCGCAATAGCGGTCAGTGTGATGCTCGTTTTGCCAAGGCCCATGTCCAGCAGCACGGCAGCGAAGGGATGGTCCTCGATATAGTTGATTGTGTACCTCTGGTATTCATGCGGTTCGTATTTCATCAAGTATCCCTCCAATCTGCTCAGAGGCATCAAGGACATATACCTTGAAGCCCAGCCGCCGCAGTAATCCGTGTCTGGCTACCTGCAAAGGTCTCGGTTCCTTACCCGGTGCCTTGACCTCCACGAATCCGATCTTGCCTCCGGGCAGCAGCACCAGTCGATCCGGCATCCCGTCAAATCCGGGGCTCACCAGCTTCGGTGCGATGCCGCAGCTGCTTTTCACGGCTTTGACTAAAAGTTGTTCTATGATTTTCTCTCGCATAATGTTCCTCCATCAGGAATTAGAGTGGGTGGTGACGGCCTGTGACATGTATTTCTGTAACTTTTCTTAGGCCTTGTTTTTTATGCTCTAAGAATAGTTTCTGTAAAGACTGTCAAAGACCGTCACCCTTGGTTCAATCAAGAAAATCCGTTTTAAGCTGCAGGCCTAAGATCAGCCGTGCAGATTTGTTTCTCTTCCTTTCAAAACCGGCGCATTCCAGCGCAGTATAGAAATCAGTTGTGCTGCGGATATAGTCGCCCACCTGCATGCAATAGCTGCGGTATGCGTTGTAGACCTCGCCGGATTTAGCGATCAGGCCTGATCCGACCTCACAGCATTCATCGAGGAACTGCGAGAGCCAGTCGTTATTGTCCTTGTACTTCTGGATCGCAGCTTCCACCACGGCTGGCTTTACGATGTGATAATCCTTTTCGATCACACGCTTGGCACCGGTCATGATCCATTTCAGGATTGCACCGCCAGCTTTGTTGAAAAGGTAATCGGCATAGTTCTTGATGTCAGAGGAACCTTCAATCTTGGCGTTAAACGGAATGACAATCAGCCTACGCCATGTTCCGGCATCAATCGCACCGACCTTCGGCAGATGGTTCGTGTAAAGCACAAGGGTGTGGCTCGGCACGAAACTGAACGGGTCCTTGTACTTTTTCTCCGCATAGATCTCGTCCGTTGAACAGAGCTGTTTGACGTTGGATGTGTTCAGGCGCATGCCTTCCTCCAGCTCGGCGGCAATGATTATCCGTTTACCTTTGGCTTCAGCCAGCTCCGGCTTTACATTCCTCTTGCATCCGACGGTCAGAGTATCTGCGGACATGTTGCCGCTATAGGTGCCCAGCACACGGGAGAGCGTATTCCAGAAGGTGGATTTTCCGTTACGGCCTTCACCGTATGCAATGATCAGACCCTCGACACAGACCTTCCCGATAGCGGAAAGACCAGCGATCTCCTGAACATAATCGATGAGCTCGTTGTCGCCGCAGAAGAAGGTCTCCAAAGCGTCCTGCCAGATATCCATACCTTCATCGGACGGGTCAACCGTGGTCTGCTTGGTAATGAAATCCGCAGGAGTGTGCTCATGAGCGGAAGGAAGGCCAATACGAAGGTCGTAAGTTGCTGACGGGGTGTTGAGCAAGAACTCGTCTGTGTCGAGCTGCCGCTGGTCAATCTCAACCATCGGATGTGCTTCCTTTAAGGCAGCGGTGATGTATTTGGAATCTCTGCGCTTGATGGCATAGTTGCGGTAGGTCGTGGCGTTCTCGTACTTTTGGAAAGAACGAGCCTGTTCCGAGCTGAAAGCCATAGCCGCTTTCTTTGGACCCATCGATGCCAGCAGCTCCCATGCGCCGTTTTTCATCATTTCGTCGGTTGCCTTCTTGATCTCGGTTTCGGCCTCCTCAAGCTGGCGAGTGGTGAGCTCCTGCGCTACGGCCTGAGCCTTGGGCTTGGATTCCTCCCAGAACCGACCGTTGTAGACCAGAAAATCGGTTGAGGGTGAATAGCGGAGCTTGCCTTCATATTCCCGTGCCAGCACCATGGCCTGTCCGACGTCGGAATAGTCGGAGGGCTTGAGCTGAAGGTCCTGATTGTATTGCTCCGGAGGAATGTATCCTTCCTGTGCAGCGACCTTCCCATAGAACCGCTGTGCGCTGCGCCAGATGCTGTCGAGCTCCGACTGCTCCAAAGGCGGCTGGCAGCAAGCAGCCACTTCCGCTAAATGCTTATGTGCCTCATCGGTATTGCCGAAGCGTTTCAGGATGCGTCCGGCATAATGGGACAGCGTGGCGTTGCGGCTGCCTTCTGGAATGACGATGTCGCCATAGCTGCCGGAGTCCATGTTGGCGTCAAAATCGTCGTCAGCAAGGAAGGTGGTCAGCGTCATCGGACCGTCGAAAATCTCTACTTCTGGCATCTTTGTCCCGAAGAAGAACCGAGCGGCATCGAGTGCCTTGGTATCGAAGTACGGGAAGATGGTGTTGACCAGCTTTTTCATCTCGCTGTACTGGCCAGGATCGGTAATCCGGTCAATGGCGAAGAAGACGTGGAACTTCGGCCTTGCAGCTTTGCCGCCTTTGGCTTTCATGTGATTGCGGCTGTAATGAACCGCAAAGGAAACACCGGGGAAAGCTGTAGCGACGTCTGAAGGATAGACCCATTCTTCCGGATCGTCGCTGTGGTCGTTATCGCAATCGACCGGCAAGCAATCGGAGCCGATGAAATTGTCGTTGCTTCGGTAGTTGCCCTGATACTCAGCACAAACATAATCGTGCTTTACAGCTTCGATGAGGCTGTCCTTCCCGGTGACCTCGACTTTGTGAGGGTAGGTGCAGTTTTCCGGTACCTCCAGACAGTTGGAGCGGTATAAAGTGAATTTCATCTTATTACCTCCTCGCAGGTCTCGCTGAAGTAGCGGATTCGATGTCCCTTCCAAATTGCTCTCTTGATCTCGGCCTCCATGCCCTCGGAGATCCGCTCACCGAAGACCCACATCTCGGCACATTTACTCAGGATGGCATTCCCGAAAAACAGACCCAGCTCACGCTCCTTGGGCTTGTTGTCGTCAAGGAACTGCGGAAACAGCAGGTGCGGTGCGATGGGAATGTATCCGGCATCTACCGCAAAACGGCTGTAGCGTCTGGCGGCAGCAGTGTTGCGTTCGACATCTCCGGCATACGGACTGCAGATATACACGATGGGCCTGAATGCCCGGAGAGCTTTTTCTTCTTTTTCAATGGCACAGAAGGCTCCGAATGCTGTGGGATCGGCATAGCCCTCTGCGTTTTTGTATTCGGCCATGATAGGCACCTCCAATCTAAAGTTCTCACTACCCACTGGAGGGTTTAGTGGTATTTGAACGAATCAGAATCAGTCTTTTTTATAAAACATGGTCTCGTAGCCATCAGCACGGAGCTTGAGGCCGTCTGCCCACGGTGGGGTCCGGCCCATCTGTTCGCAGAGGACCTTCAGGTCGACGCCGGGGCTGGCTTCGATGACCAGCTCGTCGTGAATGTGCATGGTAATGAAGCAGTGCGACAAGGTCCGCATTGCGTAGCAGAGAATGTCACGGGAGGTAGCTTGGACGATGTTCTCCACGAGCTTCGGCCCGTAGGTCTCCAGCCGCGCCCACTTCTTTGTACCGCCGATACCCTCGTAGGTGATACACTCGCTGCCGAACTGATTTGTACCGAGCTTAGGCTTTACATAGGAAAGGCGTCTGCCGGACGGGAGCGTAATGAAGAGCATCCCGCTCTGGTAGCAGAACTTGACTCCGCAGACCTCGCCGTCCATGTGATACTTCACGGCATTCATAGCTGCCCGGTCGATGTCCCACCAGAACCTCACAATGTTTTGGTTCGAGTTTCGCCAAGCAGTGACCAGCGGCTGCAGCTCCTCCTCCGAAAGGCCCATCTCCAAGGCTCCCATCGCTTTGAGAGCTCCGACAGAGCCACCATAGCCGAGGGCGAGTTCAGCTATTTTGCCTTTTTGCCGCAGGTGGCCATTTACACCATGCTTCTCAACAGGGACCTTGAACATCTGCGATGCGGAGGCGCAGTAGATATCACCGCCTTTTTCAAAGACCTCCTGACGCCAGATTTCACCGGCAAACCACGCCAGCACTCTGGCCTCGATTGCCGAGAAGTCAGAGACAATAAACTTATATCCGGGTTTCGGCACAAAGGCGGTGCGGATCAACTGCGAGAGCGTATCTGGCACATCTTCGTAGAGAAGCTCCACACCGTCGAGGTCGCCGCAACGGACAAGACCACGGGCTTCTGCCAGATCCAGAAGGTGGTTCTGGGGCAGGTTCTGCATCTGGATAATGCGTCCGGCCCAACGACCGGTTCTGTTGGCACCGTAGAACTGAAACATTCCACGAGCACGACCATCGGCGCAGACTGCCTTTTCCATCGCCTGATACTTCTTGACGGACGATTTGGCCAGCTGCTGCCGGAGAAGGAGAACCTTCTGGAGCTCTGCCGGAGCGGTTTTGAGCATTTCAGCAACTTCCTTCTTTCCGAGGGAATCGACCTCCAGCCCGTTGTCTGAAAGCCACTGCTTCATCTGCTGCACGGAGTTGGGGTTATCCAAAGCAGTCACCTTCTTCATGGCAGCAGTGAGTTCTGCACGGGAGCGGGTGTCCATAGCTATGGCTTGATGCACCAGCTCCATATCGAGGGCGACATCTCTGTCGTTGATTTCCTGATCGAGGTGATACTGCTCCCAGACCATTTCCGGCACCGGAAACTTGGCGAGCTTTTCTTGAATGGACATCTCGACCTCGACATCACGGATGTTGTACCGTTTGAAGGCGGCCCACTTGTCCGGAGCGTTTTCCGGCAGGTTGCGGGTGCGACCGCCGTTGGTTTTTGTCGGCGCACAGGGCTGGCAGAAATACTTGATGAGCTCTTTGCCTTCGGTCAGCTTCTGCTTTCCGAGGCCCAGAACAGCACCGACGCCTTCCAGCGACAGCGGCAAGCCCATGTAAGCGGACCAGATCATGGTGCATTTCCATGAGGTCGGATCGAGGTAATTGCCTACGGTGTCTTCCGGGATGCTGTAGTAGGCGTTATCAAAACCGCCGTGATCCCGGAGCCAGCGGGAAAGGCATATCCTCTCAAACTGAGCGTTGAAGGCCCACTTCGTCACATCATCGTTTGTCAGCGCAGCGATGACCTCCGGCGGGATTGTCTCACCAGAGGCAAGATCGACCACCTGCACGGGGTTGCCGTCTGCGGAATATCCGAAGAGAAGAATGTCGAAATCTGTCGCCTCGGTATATTTGTAGACGCCACACTTGGCAAGGTCCACGCTGCTGTAGGTTTCAATATCAATACTGAGTGTTTTCATATACATCGGTCCTTTCCGTAGCCTGAAAGGGTGGCAGGATTGCTCCCACCACCCGCAGGCCGGACATTACTTCTGTTCGAGCTCCTTCATTCGGGCCTCGTGGTACTCGACTTCACGAATGGCACGTTCTCGTTCAAGATGCTGACGCTCGGCTTCCCATTTGGCGTTGCGAGCTTCACGCTCAGTCTCAAGAGCAGCATTACGCTTCTCACGCTTGCGGTCGTCGATGGTGTCGATGATGGACCTGACGATCCAGAACACAGCCAGAACCAGATAGAGGGACAGAAGCAGGATGCAAAGAATCGTAGTAGCGTTCATGGTGCGTACCTCCTTAAGACAGGAAATCTTCATCCGCATCGGTGGAGAAGTCAGACGCTGCGCTGGACTTGCCGCCGAGGGGTTCGCCGTCACGGATCTTCTGCAGGTTGTTCAGCCCACAGGCGATGCCCTTGTTGCCGTTGGAGTTGAAAGCGTAGAAGTTGATGCTGGCACGACCGTACACACCGGAGTAAACCTCGGAGCGGGTCAGGATCGGATTGCAGTCAGCGTCTACGATTCCGGGAGCCGTAGCAGAGTTGGCATTGATGAAGTAGCTGCCAGCGTAAGCCGGATCATCCGGACGCTCGGTGTCGCCGTCACGAAGAGGCGTCTTGATAGCAGTGAGGGGCGGTACGGTGCGACCGTTGCCTTTGAGCTTGGCCTGACCTTCCTCATAGGCCGCCTGAATTGCTGCCTTGATCTTCTGAACGGTCACGGTGTCAGTCTTCGGAATGATGAGACTGACGCTGAACTTCGGGGTGCCGCCGTTGATGGACTTGGCTTCCCAGACATTGGCGTAGGACCAACGGGTGTCCTTACCGGTGATAACCTTCATGGGGTTTGCGAGTTTAGTAGAATTTGACATATTAGTTGTCCTCCTTGAAATCATCGATAATGGTTGTCATTGCCGGTCTCTTATCGCTGTCCGGCACCAGCGTGGGTTTTCCTTGAGGCTTGGTGATCAGGCCTCCAAGAATGTCGTTGAACTGTTTCTTTCCGAGAAGTGCGGTCATGGCGGTGACGCCGAGAATCTTGTGTTCGTAGGGGTCGTATCCGGCAGCTGTTACGGTTGCGATGACGGCATTCTCGTCTGTGTACTTGCGGTTGGAGCGGCCCTCGACCAGCTTGTAGCCGGACCACTGTTTACCGCTGATGGCTGCCTGAAGCGCATAGTCCTTGATGTCGGATGCCCAAGCGATCAGCTCGTCGATGCGACCGAGGATTTCTTCGACCTCTTCATCTGTCAGCAGAGGCGGCTGCCTGAACTCGAACTTGGCAAGCTCCATGTTGGCGTTGGCTCTTTCACGGCAGTCAGCTTTGGCCTTGCAAAACTGGCACCATTCGCCGCAGTGGTATTCACCGTCTCCGTTGAAGGCAAGCTCTGCAGTCGGGGCCAGAACCTGATCGGCCCACTCGTAGAGTTCGTCCTTCGGAATGGTGAAGGTGCTGACGTTGGAGCGTCGGGGCTGGTAGATGGTCATGCTGACGGTGTCGATGTCGTAGATGCAGTCGAACAGCTCCAGCGCACCGAGGGCGTACAGCTTCATCTGCGGGTTGTCGTCGGCTTCGACCAGAACGCCTCTGCCGTGCTTGTAGTCCACGATGTGGAGCGTCCCGTCTGCAATGATGACGCAATCGCCGGTGCCGAAGCCCTCCTCGACGTACTTGGAGTAGTCGAGCCGCTGTTCGATCAGGACCACAGGGTCCGGGCAGGTTTTCTTGGCCTCCTCGACCAGTTCCATCACGAAGGACGCATACCCGTTGGCACATTCCTCCATTTCGGAGTTGTACCAAGTGAGGTCTTCGGTAGGGTCTTTTGCTTCCATACCGAGTGCCGTCCGGAGCTTGAACTCACAGAGAGCGTGGGCGTCGGTACCTTCGGCTGCGAAATCGCTGCCTTTGTCGTCGTAGCCTTCACAGAGTCTTGCCGAAGGTGGGCAGTTGAGCCACCTGTGCGAAGACGATGCAGAGAGAAGTGCGTGGTTAGACATTTCCGAGCACCTCCGCATCCGCTACCAGAGCCTTGTAGCTTGCCGGGTCAATCTCGGAGAGCTTTTTGGCACCGTACTTCAGGAGAAGGTCACGAATCTGAGCGGTGAAACCAGCACGGGACTTTTCTGCCAGAATCGCTCTGACCTCTTCGAGAGTGAGGGCCTTTTCCGGTTCAGGAGCAGGGGCCGCTTCCTCGGTGCCGCTGAGTGCGCCGGTCAGCCAGTTGGCGATGTCGTTAATAGAAGATGCAATATCCCGTAACTCTCTGATGGTCGCTTCCATTTCGCTCGTTTTGCTCATCCTGATTTTCTCCTTCCTGAGATTGGCTTGTCTGGTTCAACTGGATCAGCTTCCTCGCCAGGCGTCTTGACACTACGCTGATTGCCGTAAGCACTTCGATGAGATCTTCATCGGTGACGGCCTTGTTGGGTCTGGACTCACTCATTGGCGGTTCCTCCTTTCTGAGGACCTGTGTTGTTTTGCTGTCCTCAGTACCCACTGGAGGGAAATCAGGGTTTTGAACGAAAAAATCTGAAAAAAATTTGACCGCCGCAGAATTTCTTCCACGGCGGTCATTGCGGGGTATTAGATGAAGTCCTTCAGGGCTTCACGCAGAATGGAGAACACCTTGTTCTTCTGGTAGTTAATGGTCGACTGGCGTTTGCCCATGTCGGCAGCGATTTCACGCTCCGTCTTGCCCTGCATAATGAGTTCGCAGATGCGTCTGCCGTCCGGGTCAAGGCGGTTCAGCTCGTCGTAAAGAGCGTCGAGCAGTTCCTTATCCATGAGGATGGATTCCGCAGACGGTGCTTCATCAGCCAGCGTATCGCCAAGGGTAAACTCGTCTTCCTCGCCGCCGATAGGCGTATCGATGGAAACCTTCTTACCGGCAGCGTAGAACGGGCAGCCGGGGCAAACACCGTCGCATTTCCAAAGCTGGGCCTTGGTGCAGCGGCACTCGCCGTTCTTTTGGGCATGGTAGCGGGTGTTCCAAATGGGCTGGTAGTATGCCCTGTAAACCTCCTCGCTGACCTCGATAGGGGTCCCGTCGACCGGGATAAAGTACTTCTTGTCGTTGTTTTGCATGAAAATTTCCTCCGTTCGATTTGCTTGGAACGGAGGAAACCTTCATGGTCAGCTGCAAATGGGTATAGAAATCCAACCACAGTCCCGACGGAGATTTCTCCGTTCCGGTCTGCAGCTTCCCGCTCAAAAGGCAGCTGATGATATTTACTTGTGGCCGTCAGGAACCGTTGAGCCACAGGTGATCAGTCGGTGCAGCCCCTGACGGTGAGCAGTTTTTGTCGTACTCAGGACTGAATCAACATCTTGTCTAGGAAATTTTTCTTTGCGTTCACAAAATTTTTATTAGCGAAGGTTCGAAAGAGATTGCGAAACGCTAAAATCTGTGATATAATTTCAAAGGAACTTTTCCATCAGCAAGAACTGATCGTCTTTATTGTACTGAGAAGGCCCTGATCAGTCGAAAATGCGTTTGACCATGCTTTGACCTAAAAGGTCAAAAGGAGTGTGAGCAGTAGTGTATTTCCATGAGATAGCTGGAGAACTAAAAACACTTATGGAACCAACTGGACGCGGAGGCAAATTTGTCTGCACGTTAGTTGGTCTTTCGCTGCGCCCTCCTATGACAGTTGAAGAGGATCAGGCTCAGTACCTTCACGAGTACAATCCGATGGAGAAGAACATATCTGATAACATGCTTGACCAGATATTTGAGGGTCGGGATAAATACATTTCAAAAGCTCGTGCGAGAATGATTTGTAGCCTTTACGACGGCGCGGATATTGCGGATCAAATTGACGCGCTATTCGACGGCAGTAAGGAGCATTTACAGAAATTCCTTTACACAAAGGGAATTGACGTGGAGTTAGATGAATTGGGATCTGCCATTCAGGACATTCTTGATCAGATTTTTCATGGTCTGGCCAAGGGTATCCATGATGTAGACATCAAACTCACGATCCACGATCCAAAGCCGAGCATAAAAATCTCGCAGGAGACCGAATCTACTGCGAGGATGGAAAGCTATATATCGACGGAGATGTTATTGAACTACCGATCAAACTGAGCGATGCACAGATTTATGATTTTGAAGCTGATTACATTTCCGCTTTATGTGACGCCTATGCGGAAGCCTTATCTCGTGACTCGGTAACGGTAGATGATATACCTGCACTTCCGAAGAAGTATCAAACGAACTTTTATGATCAGCGCAAGGCGTATCTCAGCGCAGAGAGCATTCAGCGGTCTATCAGTGAAGTATACGAAGATGGTGAGAACCAGTTTGATATCCTAAAGGCAGATGCATACGATGGAATCAAGACCACATTCTTTGATGATTACGATAACGGATATAGACGCCTGCTTGAGGTCCTGAAGAAGATTTCGGACGTTCAACTGACAAAGTCGAAGCTGTCTCTGATAAAGAACCTGATAGGAAATTTGGAAAGGCTTGGTATTGTTCATATTCTGATGAACGACAAGACGATGACATCGTGGGTTGATCCGTATGCGGAGTAAGGTTTTTAATACAACATTCGAGAACATGCTGCGGCTTCTCCTACTGGCGGATACCTTGAATGCACCTGCAAACATGGATAGGCTTGCTGCTCTGGATTTTATCTGTATCTACGGGAAAAAGTGTAAGGTGCTGGATAAAAACCTTCATGGAGATAATGAGTTCGGTTTTGCCGAGTTTACAAACAAGCGCGAAAAAATAACCGAGGCCGTTAAGCTCTCGGTCAGAAATGATTTTTTCAAAGTGGAGCATACAGATCAGGGCTTCTTATACAGCATTAATGATCGCGGCAGACAAGTAGTGCAAGGAGTGCAGTCGCCCTACGCGAAAGCATATGTTGTCGGCGCAAAAATAGTGTGCAGGCGCTTTTCAAATTACACGGATGAAGGCGTATTGCAGTACATAAGCGATAGGGCTACGGAGTCAAAGGAGGCGTAAGGATGCATAGTTTTATGATCGAGAGACTGCGTGTATCCGGACCCGGAAAGATTGACGGTGTTATAAACTTTACCGATGGGCTGAACATTATCCAAGGACGCTCCAACACCGGAAAAACGTGGATACTCAAGTGTATTTATTATCTTTTCAGCTCCGACACGAGACCGATTTCTCCGCTGACAGGTTATACGGATATTGAGGGGGTTTTCCTGACGAAGCGATATGGCAGGATAACCATTTCCAGAAAACTCGACGAAGAGAAGGTTACGGTTGTTGCTGAAAGCGATGAAGTCGAAGATGGTGAATATGATACCAATTATAAAAAGACCAGCCTTCACTACCTGAATGATCTGTGGCTGCGAATAATCGGTCTTGATGAGACGATTGAAGTGCCTAAGACTGCTCGCTATGCGAGGGAACGTATGTCTTGGACTAACATCGCCAGCGTTTTCTTTGCCGATGAGAACGAAATTGATAAGTCGGAGTCTATCGTGATCAAGGATCAGAGATATGAGACGCCGCTTATTGCGTCTTTATACTTTCTGCTCACCGGGGATTACAAAAAAGGAATTCCTGAGATCACTAAACCGGAAGTGGCTACCGCCAAGAAGAAAGCTGTGATCAATTATATTGAGGAGCAGGTTGCTTCTCTAACGGAAAAACGCGTTAGCTACATTATGCAGCTTGAGGAGCTGGCTGGGTTAGATATAGAAAAAGAGATGCAGGAGCTTTCGGACCATATTCAGGAGGTCCAGCAGGAAATCAAAGAGCTGATTGAAGAGAATGCCGCTATCGTTCGTCAGATGGCTGAGTATCAGCAAGGGGACGCTAATTGCCGTGTACTTTTGGATCGATATGAATCCCTGATCAGCCAGTATAAAGCTGACCTGCAGAGACTTGATTTTATTTCAAAGGGTGAGCAAGCCGTAAAAGGACTCCCGGAAAACGGGGTGTGTCCGTTCTGCGGCGGGGAGTTGCACCCGGAAGACGATGACAGCTACTTGGAAGCAATTAATGCCGAGATCAAGAGAATAGCCTCCGAACTAACAGTTATTGCTGCAACAGAAAACAGCGTTCGTGATGAACAAGAGTCGATCAGGAAAAATATAGAAGAATTGCAGGTGCGCAGAGCCGAGGTTAATAAAGCTCTCGATGATAAGAATCGTGAGATACAGAACTATAGGTCCGGCCTGCAGCGCTTTAAGGATTATACGACGCTTCAGACCGGCATTGACTTCGTGAACGATCAGCTTGCCATCCTTGGCCAGAAAAAAGTTGCAGAACTGCAAAAACAGAAAAATCCTCCTCTCTACCATGCAAAGCAGGAATTTGAGGAGGAAGTTGGCACCGGCTTTAACGTACTCTTAAACAAGATTCTGAAAGAGTGCAACTACCGGAATGCCGGTTATGCCAGCTGGGACTTTAGTACCTTCGATATTTTGATGGATGGCGTGCCAAAATCAGAGGATCAAGGGAAGGGTTATCGGTCCTTCCTGAATTCTGTTGTCGCGCTGATGCTGTATGAATATTTCAACAGCGATGATGTGTTCATTAAGCCCGGATTCCTTATGGTCGATACACCGCTGCTCGGTTTTGATGAAAACGAAGACGAATTTGGCAACAACACGATAAAGAATGGCCTGTACCAGTACTTTATCAATCATCAGGGCAATGGGCAGGTTATCATCGTTGATAACCTGAATGTCATCCCAGAAGATATAGATTTTAAGGCAAAGGGAATTAATGTAGTAACATATCACAAAGACGAGAAGGACGGTCACATTTACGGTTTTATGCCAAGCTGGAGAAAAGATCTCCCGAAGGAGTCATTATGAAACTATCTTATAAAAAACTATGGGTAATGCTTGTTGAACGTGATTTGAAGAAAACAGAGTTTGCTAAGAATGCAAAGATTAGTTCGGCTTCCCTTGCCAAACTCGGCAAAGGTGCCAACGTCACCACAGATGTTTTAGTAAAAATATGTGAAGAATTGAAGTGCGATATCGCGGATATTTGTGAAATAGTCCCTGATGATGCAATAGATGACAAGGCAGGTAATTAATAATGCCTTTTAAAGAAAAGATGAAAAGAGGTAACCTGCCATGTTAAATAGAGAGATTCCTTTTAGGCCGAAGCTAGAAGGAGATTTTAGAATCAGGTTTTATACTGCAGTATCCTGTATAAATGAAGAAACTTCGCCATTACAGATCGAGCAGATCTGTATGAATGAGATAAATTGGGTACAAGAAGTATGCACTTATAATTTAGGCCAACGAAAAAAGTATAGAGCCGTTTGGATGCTTTTTCGTGATCTTACAAGAGCTTCGTGGAAGGCTTGTTACCGTGATGGCGTTTTGTATATGAGTTTGCCGAGTTTAAACGGTGCAGAGTTGCACGATGTATCCTCACCAGAGGTTAAGAAGCTACTAAGAAGTTGGATGAGCGAAAGTAGGCATGAAAGGCTCACATCTTATATCGATTTTATCCAACGTATGGAGCGTAATAACACAAGCAATCATGACATAAGCGAGTTGATTGCTGATGGAGAAGAATTAGCCATTCGCTTGGAGCGAGCACATAATGGAGAAATAGAATTATCAGAGGCGGTCCGCCCATACCTGCAGCTCGTTGTAGAGAACGAGCGGGATGATTTTACCGGTATAAAAACCTCTGAGATTTGGAGATACTTTCGGCTAACTTGGTCAACTCCTGCGGAAACGACACCGGGGAGGACAATGCAATATCTAATCCGCGACGCAGCACATCCGATGCACGCTGTGATGGGAATTGCTTCGCTAGAAAACTGCGCAGTTCAGATCACTTGCAGAGATGACTATATAGGCTGGAATCAAAAGGCGTTTATCGATAGGATAACCATGCTTAGCGCCATTGAAGCCCGAAAAGAGTTTGAAAAATTGCTTCAATATCTTGAAATTGGCATCAACGGGATAGATTACACTGCATTATGTACTGATGCAACCGTGCATAATCCAAGCGATGAAGATGTGCAACAACTTCTCGATTTTGCTAATAGCGCTGAACAAAGGCGGCAGGAACTTCTCAAGGAGGCGTTAGAGGAGGGCATCGAAGAAGATGAAAAAAGTGAACTTGGAAGTATTTCCAAGGAAACTGAAGACGCTCTTTATAGGAGAAAAAGAGCTGAACAACTCGCCCGTCTTCTTATGGCAAAAAAGGCAATTCTGGAAGTATATAATTCTTCAAACTTTGGCGAGATCTGGGCTGACTTTTGCAGGAGTGAAAACGGAAACTCCGCGATAAGAAGCGCCCTTGTTGCTCAGAAAACGCAACATATTGGTTCAAGCCTGATGGAATTGAATGTCTGTGGCGCAATACCTCCATACAATGAAATTCTTGGAGGGAAGTTGGTAGCTTTGCTGGCAACTTCACCTCAAGTTATCCATGATTACAAGGAAAGATACTCTAATAGAGCTAGCATGATTGCAAGTCGACTGAAGGGCCAAGATGTGTTTAGGCCAGCGGATTTGGTATATGTTGGAACAACATCCTTGTACTATGTGGGTTCTAGCCAATACAATCGCTTGAAGATTCCCGGTAGCGTCTTTGGTTCTGATTTTGATGTTGTGTGGAAAAAACTTGGAATGACCATCGGATTTGGAACCATGCATATTAGCAAAGCAACCACGCTTAGTTTAACCGAGGCGACGAGCGATGGTTTTAACCGAATTAATCATGTCTTCGGAGAAGGCGCAAGTCCTAAGATGCGGCTTTTAACGATGTCCATTAGGGAACTACTTGAATCAACAAATGAAGATTCGAAAGACTTCTCTAAGCATGCAATGTCTCGTATTGTTTATGGAGCGTGCCTTGCTACAAATACGCTGGAATATTTAATGGGTAAGGACACATCACCACGATATTATACGGATGTTAACCATTATCAAGAAGGCACAAAAAAAATCATCGACTACTGGACAACAAGATGGCTCTCAAGTCGACTAAATTATGCACCGATATATGAACGCATACGTGACTTTGACAAGGAAAGTTTTATGGTTGGTAACCAGATAAAAGACAGTGAACCGAGACCGTTTATAAAGTTAAAGGAGGTATCACATATGCCTGTTAACGATGAAAAGAAGGTGGGATTGCAATTTATCCGAGATTTCTATCGCGGTACCAGCGCATATGCTGACCACGTAGACGAGGAACTGCTGTCCTATATCCATCTGACAACAAAGCTTGATGAGGCAATTATTAAGGCTGCTAAAGATGGAAAGGATATTGTGTTGACGGGGAATCCCGGCGACGGAAAAACACACATTATTAGAATGCTTAAATCAAAGCTTGAGCATTTATCTACACCAGCTGTTGTGGAATTGGATGCCAGCACACTATCAAACGATCAGATTTATCAAGCGTGGCTTGCTGCGAGAAAAAAGAACGCCCCATTTGTTATAGCGATTAATGCCGCAGTTCTTTATTCGGTGTACAATGCTTTCCCTGACTTTGAACCTATTAAGGAAGCGTACACCCAGATGCTTCATGCGGTTGTTTTTCATGAAGAAGCTCATGAGTCAAAGGATCTGGTTGTGTTTGATTTGAGCAAAAGAGAGGCTCTGACCGGAGAGATACTAAAGCAGGCCATTTCAAAGATGACTGCTGAGGAGCATTACAAGGAGTGCAAAAAATGCCCGCTATATGACTCCTGCGTTGTGAACAAAAACCGAAAGATGTTAAACAACGCTCTATTTCAGGAACGCTTGGGCATAATTTTACAGCGAGTTTCTTTGCAGGGCTATCACGCTACACTTCGTGAGTTGCAGAGCTTTATTGTATATCTGATATTTGGAAACAGGAGTTGCAAGCAACTTAATCAAACTGCCGGAAACAGCGAGTATGATTTGGTAAACCTCATTTATTCGGGAACGGGTAATTTGTTTACAGCAATCAATAGCGCTATTGATCCTGTTAACATTTCACATCCGATCTGGGACGAGAGAATTCTTCTTAACTCGATAGATCCAGCATCATGGGTTGAAGGCTATGAGGTGCCCGCTGAATCAATTGCGTATGATAATGAAGCTTTGTTTAATCTTCGGAAACGCCAGTTTTTCTTCTTTAATTTGAATGGTGATGAACTTCTGACTATCTTAGACGATGATGCAACACGCTTTCAGAATTTCCTGAATCAGGATAGTGGCAAGATAATCAAGGAGCTTATTTCTAAACTGAATAGCTTTTTCGGGAATGTTAATGGCTCGAATACCAAACTGCAGATTTGGTCTGGGCATCGATACAACAATGAGCCGAGAAAGGTGCTCATTTCAGCCGGAACAATAAAGAAGAGCGAATTCAGCGTCGGACAACCGTCTCTGCTAAAAAGTATGCAGGCCGGTATCGATATGACCTCGAACTACATAAGGCTGGAGAAGAAGGACGCACCTGATATATTCCTCAAAGTTGATTATGAAATGTATCTTCTTATGAACGAAGCCGAACGAGGAGTTCCAGTTCTTTTCATGGAGTCTGATCTGGTGAAAAAGGTGTGGCGCTTTATCGAACAGCTTCAATCCTTCGAGGAAATTGACAACGAGGATACAGTCGATGTCGGATTGCTAGATGTCCAGAATAAAAGGACTGTTATGGTCTCTGTGGATCGAGAGGACAAAAAGTATTCTGGAATTGAGAGTGAACGTGGGCAGGAGGTTTGATGTATATGGAACAGATCTTTCTCAAAACAGCACGGCAGGAGGTCGATAGAAAATATGTCGGCTTCCAACCGAACAGCGGATCAGTCAAACCTGTGCATATAGCATCTGGTGCGCAGCGTTGCATCTACGGGTCATTTAATCGGAGTAAAAACATAAAGAGAATGGCTCTTGTATCCGATTCAAAGGGAAATGTCCCAAAGGGTAACGAAGCTGAAACGATTTATGACCAGCTTGCCGAGAATGAAGTGATTGAGGACAATATTACTCTCAACTCGGTTGAATCAATGAGAAATGTAATGCAGCGGCTCCTGTCCGTAGACAAGGGCGTCTTTGTGGTAAGCGCTCTGAACGATAGTATGATTTCTTATTCTGCTGGATCAAAGTACTTTCTGACGAGCGGTACAGGAGCACCTTATGAGCGTGGCGGGGAGTTTATAGGCAGCATTATTAGAGGATATTGTCCTGAATTGGCCAGCTATATCCGGGATCTTCTTGAGCAAGCCAGTGACCCTATTACCTTGCTGTTTGAACCGGTCCTTGAGGCTGATATGGAGGTATTCTCCGATCAGAATCAATATGAGGACATTCCTGCCTTCAAGGACATTAACGAACGCACGCAGTGGTTTCTTAACGGAATAAAAGATGGCGGTACCTGCCTGCTGAACAACTTGCGAAATCATCCAAATCCGTTAACACAATTGAGGCTGTTTAACTTCTTCTGTGTCTTTAGCTTGATGAGGTACATGACACTCCTTGAAGCGTTTTACTGTGGCGAACGCATACGGCCTATCCTTCTTGACTTTAGTGGAGTCAGCCCAAGCTTTAGTAGCGTTGCTCGTGCATCAGAGATGTCGTATACGCAGATTTACAAATCGATCAACAGGTTTTATGCATGGGGCTATGCAAGATGGCTTGATGAGAAGGGATACAGTAAAAAAGAATTGCTTCAGTCAGAAACGCCCGTTTATGAAGAAAGGAAGGCCGTCTCGAAGGCAAGCAAAGAAGAATTGGATGCTCTATGGCTATTGGCCAAGGAGCGAGCAGCGGATCTTGAAGGCGAAGAGATGTATTTGACCTTTGGAGAGACCATGTACGATATGCTTGCGTTGGAAGCTTCGTCCCATCCAATCACCTACCTGCGAGCATTGGGTAATCTTTCGGGTATTCTATATCCGCCTGACAAACTCCACCCAAACAAAAGATTTTCTGTTTCACAGGATATTATCGAAATGCTCCTGAGGTGCTGCGTGAATCCGGGAGAAATGATTAGCGGGATGGATATCAGACGACGCCTATGGGACAGATTCGGAATTATTGTTGGAGGAAGCCAGTTTGAAATGCAGACCTTACAGGAAAGTGGCATGATTCTTCAGATTGACGAGGACGCTCTGGATGAGAATTTTTCATCATTTGCATCAATGCTCGAATCGATGGATTTCGCTGAGCTTATGGCAGATGGCATTTTGCAGATTAGGTTAGGAGGTGCTGAAAAATGATGAACAAGCAAGAGTTGGTTACTGCTCTTCTTTGCAGGCATCTTTCTGAAATAAAAGTCGGAATAATCGTTAAGGGTGTAGACGATATCCTCCCTGAAGAAATCATTAAAGCAATAGCCTCAGAGGAAAAGCATTTGTATGCTGCAGCAATAGGCTATGATGAAGTGATTGAACACTCCGACGAGTTGTATGATATTACCGGTTCTATCGAGAAGGCCGTCCTGTGGCGCAGTATGCCTGAATGTGCAGGAAGCATTATCGTTTTCATTAGAAACGATACCGACAAGTTGCATTCTCTGGCGGAATTCGAGGTTATAACCACGAGAGATACTGCTCGTTATCTGGTTGAAACGCAAATTAATAGCGATAACAATACTCCAACGAATAATTTTTGGACTGCACTTCAGGATACCTCCGACTATTACACCTTCGATGCCCTGTATGATTTTGTATCTGCTGTTGTAGCAAGTGACAAACCCGCAGAGGCTATTCCGCGTAATATGTGGAGGCTAAATCTGCTGGAGGATAGCGAAATCTTAGGATCGAAAAGCAATCCGGTTGAGCGTCTCGCAAAGAATCGGGATTTGATTTTTGCCATTGGCCAACTGAGCGAGGACTCCAGAAAGAAGTTAAGCCGCGCCCTTGTCAGAGCAAAGACAAAGGACAAGGAGCGTCTTCAGAAGGCGTATCGTAGTCTTCAGAACCTTTATAAGTATGGAAATCGCGATACAATAAAGGCTCTTGATCTTGAAACCGTTCAGGAACTATTTTCTGCATCCCAAAAAACTGAAAAAAAGAAAAAGAAAGAAGATCCAACACCAAACGGTGAAACTCCGAATGTGCCTGAAGAAATTGATACCACTCCTATCCGGCCCAAGGAGTTAGATCGAATCATTTCTGATGCTGTAGTATTTGGAGATGAGGAAGATCAGGAAAACATCCGTGATCTTCTCGATGAACTGAGAAAGCACTATGATACAGAAACCGAAGAGAATGACGACTCGATTCCGACTATTGGAGGCGTTTTTGGAGATCGCAGTATAGTGCTGGAATCACATCAAACGGATCTTCGTAAGCTCGTTGGTAAGTTCTGTAGCACGACTGTCTGGGGTGGTATTATGGAGACAGACGAAACTGTGCTCAAGGATGCCATCTCCGCGGATATTAATGAGATACATGTATTTGATCCTGATGACAAGGAATCAGTGGTTGCGTTTGCTGGAGGAATCGACGGTAGTCAGCCATTGTTCGATTTTATTATCCAGTTTGATTCTCAGTTTGATAACAAGGGGCTGGAGACTGCAGAACGGTTTTCTCCGATTATCACCAATCTAAAAGAGAAGCGCAAAAAGTTATTCTCAAACCTTGATATGATTATGTATCATCCGGTGCTTCTGTTCGGAGCATCCGAAGAGAATAGAGCAAATCTTATCGAATATATAAAAGCATGGGAACAGTTATATCATGCCTTCTGTGTTAATGAGCCTACTATGCGTCAGATCAGCGCTGGCGGTACAAGTTTTATTGCCAGAGCCATTCTGCTTCTAGATGTGCTTTACATAAGAACGCCTAAGGAGTGGAAGGCTGTACTGTTACCGCTTCATCCAGTGTATCTTTGGAGATACTACGAAGTTTTCCGGACATTGCCAAACAAGAAGGCAACACTCAGCGATGAAGATAAGGCAGTTCTGTCCAAGGTCCTTTCTCAACTTCCACAGGTCTTGAGCTTTGTTGTTGCAAATAGCATCGTTACTGCCACCACAGAGGACCGATTATTACCGTGCTCCGGTAGTGTCGAGATGCTGCCAACCTTTGAAAACAAGACCAACCGTTATCTTGGCAACGATGGGACCGAATCGATTGAAGAAATATTGACTCGGTGGGTAGGATTTGCTCCGTACACAAGGAACGAGGTCAGGGTGTGCTCCGTCGATGCGCCAGATTTGATAGGAAACATACGCCAGATAAAGAGCTTCATGGACAAGAATTCGGTCAAGAGAGTCGTCTATGATGTTTATTTGACACGTAATCAAAACGGCAATACCGAGTTGTCGAAGTTGGATTATTCTGGTAAGGACTATGAGATTGGTGAGTACATTCGGAATGACCGTATATCTATAAGTGTTCGGAATGTGCGATCTTCCTTAGATGTTAAAGCGGCGCTTGATTTTAGGCCGGTACACGTTGCGTTTTACTTCGACCAATCTTCTTATGCTATTGAATTTGGCCCGAACAGCCACAATCTTTATATTAACCCGTTGGTCATAACCTATGATTATGATTTTGACGAAATTCAGCACAGAGGCAGTATTTATCCTTCCTCAGAAATGGATTCCGGTCTTATTGGTGACTATCATAAGCTCATGAGATCTGCGGATATCATAAGCAACAATATGAATCCACGGACTACCTATAATGGGAATGCTGATATGACTGCGGTTGTTTCTACGATTCAGGACAGACAAACGCAGTGGCTCGTTGTTGCTGACAGGGATACGAATAATTATCAGCCTGTAGCATCAATCCCGATTGGCGAGATGCAGTATGACAAGCGGATGGTTAATGCTTGGGCTGCTGATGATTCGAGGATCATTTCGCAGTATTTGACTTTACTGCGTGGTTACAATTTATATCCCAAAACAGAAACGCTTATTGAAATACTACGCCAGTTTGGCCACGTTGCATCAAACGGTTTGATTAGTATTCCGAAGTTTGGTGCTGATGCACAGGCTGTAGATAACAAGAAGAAAGGCTTGATCGGAACCCTCTTTGCTGCATCATGGTATATGAAGCAGCACGATGATGCGCTTGTAGCATCTCTCGATGATGATAAAGCACGTTTATGGCTTCAGAATAGCAAATACGGAAATGAACGTGCTGATCTGGTCGGTTTGTATTATGATGAGGCATCCAATACTCTTCACATTGAACCGATTGAGGTAAAAACGAGGGACGAGTCACCCGATGCAACAATAACAAGGGATGATTCAGATTCGAAGTCCTTCCTTATTACAGGACATGCAGCTGGTCAGATCGCATCGATGATTGAAATCCTGCGTGAAATCTTTACTGCAGATGATAATCAGATGGATATGTTCACCTCTGCTCGCAGAGAAGTCCTGAAGTACCAGATAGTATCTGAATGCTTCCGTAATGTGCATGACTCTGACTGGCAGAAGAAATGGTATCTGATACTGAAAAAAGCCTTTAGCAGTGAGAATGAAGGCGGTTTGAACATAGTTGTTACCGGTCTGCTCTTGCACATCAAATTGAACGAAGCGGTTGGTGGAGAGCATATCTCATGTAAGAATCCGGAATTTGATGACTGCAGAATTGATTATTGGAAGCTGACTGCTAAGGAAATCCAATGTGATATTCTTGGTGAGGGTACTCTCATTAAGGAAGTGTTTACGCCTGATTTCGATGAATCTGAGGATTCTGCATCAGGGGAGACTGATTCAGAGGATGCGATAATTGATACTGATATGGATGCGTCCTCTGATGCGACTGGAGTGGACCAGCAGGAGAAACCGGATGTTTTAACCTCCACGTCAGTAAATTCCACTGGCTTGCCGAAGGTTGCTGAAGAGACTGTCCAATATGGGCAAAAGAAAGAGCAATCAGTTAGCGAGCCTCCTGCGGCTCAAGATGATACCAACAATGGTGTTAGTCGCAAGGAGATTGAACAGCTGGTTAAGGATTTTAAGCGTTCATGCGGGGATTATCATGTGTCTCTAAAGGAATGTAATCCAGAGGATACAGTTGTTGGGCCAAGCGTAATACGGCTCAAATTCAGACTTGGAAGAGGCCAGTCACTTCAGGGATTGTCGAGTCATCTAGAGGATATCGGAAGAGAAATGAAACGTACCGGGGTAATTATCCAACAGGTACCGAATTCTGATGAGTTGCTCTTAGATGTGCCTCGGCTAAAGAGAGAAAAGGTCCTTTTTAAGGATGTCATTGCTCATCTTCCTAAGGTGACTTCACCGGAGCAGTTATACTTCCCACTGGGAAGAACACCGAACGGGAAGGATTTGATTGAGGATCTCGGTCAGATGCCACACATGCTCGTCGGTGGCAGCACGGGTTCGGGAAAATCAGTATTTCTGTTCACAATGCTTGCGGCTATGCTGATGACCCATCCTAATCCGAACGAGCTTCAATTGGTTCTTTCCTCATCAAAGTTGGAGGATTTTATCCACTTTGAGGGGTTGCCCCACCTTTATTCTGGAGGAATCATATCTGATGCTATAGAGGCCACCCGCGTGATTAAAGATGTAATCTTCGAGGAATCTGAGCGCCGAGGTAAACTGTTAGCGGAAGCCAGAGTTGCAAATATTGCGGAATACAACAAAGTTGCATCGAAAAAGTTGGCTCCTATAGTTGTCGTAATTGATGAATTTGCTGATCTGGCAGATCAACTTGAGACTAAAAAAGAACAGAATGCATTCTATAAACCTGTTCAGAGAATAGCTCAAACTGGCAGAAGCAGAGGAATACATTTAGTCATCTGCACACAGAGGCCAGAAGCAAAACTAGTACCTTCAACAACTAAAGCACAGTTAAATGGTCGTGTTGCTCTCCGAGTAAATGACGGAATTTCATCAAGGATGATCATTGAGGTTCCGGATGCGCAATACCTTCAGAAGCACGGCGACATGATCTATAGAAACGGTGATGTTATTGAAAGGGCACAAGGATACCTTATCGAGATTCCGGAACTGGACGAAATTGTGAGTAACGTAATTAAGAAAAAGTCATAATGTAGAAGTGAGGAAGCAGAGAGTGTCTAATCTGTCATTTAAACGAGGCATATTTAAGGAAGAATTAAAGAATAGGTTTTTATGCCTTGTTGAAGTTGATGGGGAGGATACTCTCTGTTATATTCCTTCTTCATGCCGTCTCAGTAATTTTGTAAGCATGGCAGGAAAAACGGTTTTGCTTTCACCAGTAGCAGCAACTGATGCTAGAACAAAATACTCGGTAGAAGCATTGGCTGTCGGGCATGAATTTGTTTTGCTAAATATGTCAAAAGCAAATAAGGTAGTGATAGACAATATTCATAGCCGACGATTTGCTATTTTAGGTAAGAGGAATAGTATCAAAAAAGAGTGTACGATTGCTGGGTATAAGAGTGATTTGTATATTGAAGACACAAAAACAGTTGTAGAAATCAAAAGTATTCTATCTTTTCGTGGCGAAGCTGAGTTTCCATCAGTTTATTCGCAGAGAGCGGTTGATCAGTTGATGAAGATTGAAGACTTATTAGAAAAAGGATATCGGGCTTGCTATGTTTTTGTTTCTTTAAACCCAAAGGTGAAACAATTGACACTTAACAATGAATTAATCACTTATCGAGATGCATTTCATAACTGTATAGAAAAAGGAATGGTAGTAAAAGGCGTGGCCATTAAACTTAAAGACGGAGAACCGCTCATTTGGTCGAGTCTAAAGATAAATGTATGAAAAACACCTTTTAATTATTCCACACTTTCTAATTATTCCTTCGACTGTCGGTTTTGAGGGGTAAGTTCCAAAAGCCACAGAACCGGCCAGCAACAATCGAATAAACAGAAAAAGGGCTTCCGAAGCTCTGCTGTAAAACACAGCGGAACCTCGAAAGCCCTTTATTTCAAGCCTTTTTCAGCACTTATGTGCCGGAGAAGGCTTTTTCTGTTTGTATCAAAGACAGCGTTTTTATAGACCCCTGCTGCGGCTCTGGCGGTATGTTTGTCCAGAGTACCGATCTTATCCGGGAAAAGCGCGGCGATATCAGGAGAATCAATGTCTACGGTCAGGAAAAGGAAGCTGCAACCTACCGTCTGGCGAAGATGAACCTGGCCCTGCGCGGCATCAGCCATAATCTCGGCGAAGAAAGCGACTCCACTTTTACGCACGATCTGTTCAAAGGTCTTTACTTCGACTACATCATGGCCAATCCGCCCTTCAATCTGAAAGGCTGGTACGACGATAATCTGAAAAACGATTCCCGCTGGGTGGATTACCAGACGCCGCCGGAGAGCAACGCTAACTATGCATGGATCCTCCACATTCTTTCCCATTTGAAAGCGCTCAAGGGTGTTGCAGGATTCCTGCTGGCCAATGGCGCTTTGGGCGACAGCGATACGCTTGAGATCCGAAAAAAGCTGATCCAGAATGATAAGGTCGAAGCCATTATCATTCTTCCGCGTGAGCTTTTTATCACTACGGATATCAGCGTCACCCTCTGGATCCTGAATCAGAATAAAAAGGGCGGGGCGTATCACGGCAGAATGCTGCGCAGCCGCGCGGGCGAAATCCTGTTCATGGATCTGCGCACGTGGACAGAAAACCCGGTTAAAAACGAGAGCAAAAAGAAAGTCCTTTTAAGCAGCGAACAGATTCAAAAAGCCGCCGACATTTATCACACATGGCAATCCGAGGGAACCGACGGCGCAAATTATGCTGTGCCGGAGCTTTACCGCAGCGTCAGGAAGGACGAAATTGAAAAGCAGGGCTGGAGTCTTGTCCCCAGCAAGTATATCGAGTTTATCGACCATGATCTGGAGATCGACTATGCCGCTGAAATGAGCCGTATTCAAAAAGAGATGCTCGAAGTTCTGAAGCAGGAAATGAAGTCCCAAAAGATGCTTGAAGATGCCTTCAGGGGGATTGGGTATGAGCTTGCATAAATATCGATTGGGCGAGTTGATTGAACTGCTTGAACATACGAACAGTGACTTGCACTACGGTGTTGATGATGTGCGAGGCGTTAATAACCTCAAACGCCTTATGCCCACAAAAGCAGACGTAAATGAGCGTGATTTAAGCAAATTCCAGATTGTTAAACCTGGCGAATTTGTTTTCAATCATCGAACCTCTCGTAATGGCAGTAAATTCAGCATCGCTTTAAATGATGGAAATACTCCTGTTATATGCACGGAGGATTATGTGGTTTTCCGAATAAAGGTAGATAGTAGAGACGCGCTGATTGCAGAATGGCTCTATCTGTATTTTAATCGTTCTGAATTTGATCGGTATGTGATAACAAACTCTTGGGGCAGTTCCACGGAATTCTACAACTGGGAGGATTTGTGCGACATAGACATTGAACTCCCAGATTTACCGACACAGCAGAAATATGTCGATGTCTATAATGCAATGGTCGCCAATCAGCAGGCATACGAGCGCGGCTTGGAGGATTTGAAGCTCACCTGTGATGCACTGATTGATAAAGTTAAGCATACCGCCACTAAAAAAACAATTCGCAAATTGCTGGTAGAAGTCGATAATCGGAATAACAACGGGGCGGTCACAAATGTACAGGGCATAAATATAACAAAACAATTTATGCCGTCTATTGCGGACATAACCGAAGTTGATCTTAAAAAATACAAACTTGTTCAGAACGGACAATTTGCATTTTCGGGTATGCAGACGGGACGAGATAAGTGCGTCAGAATTGCGCTTTATAGAGAGGAGGAGCCTATTGTTATTTCTCCTGCATATACAGTTTTTGAAACAAAAGATACAACGGTTTCTCCCGAATATATCATGATTTGGTTTTCTCGCATGGAAACTGACCGGCACGGATGGTTTATGAGTGACTCCAGTATCCGTACAAATCTTGACCTCGACCGGTTCTATGAAATTGAAATCCCTGTTCCCGATGAGAAAATGCAAAAGGCAATTGTGGATATTTATACCGTGTACACTTTGCGCAGGAATACCAACGAGCAGCTAAAGAAGCAAATCAAGGACATCTGCCCGATTTTGATTCGGGGATCGCTGGAAGACGGAGGTGAACCCAATGGCGAACCTGCATAACTATCACGGACGCTACTGCGAGGCGGAATTTGAAAGCACATTTCTTTCCTATTTGGAGGAAGCGGGGTGGAGCTATCTGGCCGGAAGCAGCCTCCCGCGCGATTCCATGCGGGACGTGTTATACACTGATGACATGGAGTTTTTCCTGAACAGAACCAACCCGGATCTGACTGCGGATGAGATTCAGCAGATCATGGACACCGTGCGCCTTGCGGGTGCGGAAAGTGATTTTGCCACACTGCATAAGGTGTACGACTGGATGGTGAACGGAATTCAATTCACCCCGCAGGCGGCTCTTCCCAGAATGGTCAATTTGATTGAGTTTGAGGATCCGGAGAAAAATGTCTTCCGCGCGGTTAATCAGTTCACCGTGGAATACACCAACAACGGGCAGACGCAGACCCGCCGCCCGGATATTCTTCTTTTTGTCAACGGAATGCCGCTGTGCATCATCGAGCTGAAGAACCCGGCGGATAAAAACGCGACGATTTACGATGCATGGGAACAGATCAATATCCGCTATTGGCGCGATATTCCGCATCTGCTGCATTATTGCCCGCTGGCCTGCATTTCCGACGGTGTGAAAACGCGGCTTGGCACTGTCCGCGCACCCTATGAACACTTTTACGCGTGGCGCCGTGTGAATGACGGCGATGAAGTGTCACTTTTGCCGTTCGACGAGGTGCAGACCATGATACGGGGCGTGTACAGCCCGGCACGGTTTCTTGAGATTTTCCGCGACTACATTTACTTCCAGGACAGAGCGTTCGACAGCGAGGAGCGGGAGATCGTCTGCCGCTATCCGCAGTTCTTTGCTGCTCGCCTGCTGAAGCAGAGCATCATTCGATCTGTCGTAGAGAAAAGCGGCAAGGGCGGCACCTATTTCGGCGCCACAGGCTGCGGAAAGACCTACACGATGGCGTTCCTTGCCCGACAGCTCGCTCTGCGGTGTACCGGCATAAAGGAAATCGGCTCTCCGACGATCATTATGATCGTTGACCGCGACGATCTTCAGAAACAGGGATCGAAACTATTTACCAAGAGCAAGGATTTTTTGAATCTTGGTGAGGTACAGGTTGTCCGAAGCCGTAATGCCCTGCGGCAGGAGCTTGGTATGCGGGAAAGCGGCGGCTTTTATATCTGCACGATCCAAAAATTCTGTGACCGTGAAGATGACAAAATCGGACTGATCAACAACCGTGCCAATATCATTTGTTTCTCTGACGAGGCACACAGAACACAGCTCGAACACGCAAACCGGATCAGGTTCAGCAAGGATACGGATGAAAATATGAAGGCGATGGTATCCAAGCCGTATGCAAAGGTTTTGAAAGAGGCATTCCCACACGCAACCTTCGTCGGCTTTACGGGCACACCCATCGACCAGACCTATCAAACCTTCGGCGCGGAGATCGACCGTTATACGATGGATCAGGCTGTGGCCGACGGTATCACTGTGTCCATCAAATATCATCCTAGGATCGCCAAGGTCTTGCTTGATCAGGAAAAGGTCGAGCAAATCGAAGCGTACTACCAGAGATGCTTTGACGATGGCGCAACGGCAGAGGATATTGAGACCAGCAAAACGGCCATGAGCTCCATGGAGATCATTCTGGGAGAGCCTTCCCGGTTGGAGCGCCTTGCCGTTGATATTCATGACCACTACGTTTCTGCCTGCGCCAACGACCCGGATAGAGTGCAAAAAGCGATGATCGTATGCTCCAACAGAAAAATCGCCTATGATCTGCTGCAAAAGTTCAAGGAACACTATCCGGAATGGTTTGAGAAAAAGAAGGTGCCCGATGGCAGTTCAGCTTCCGAAGAAGAATTGCGCGAGTTAAAACCGATGCCATTTATTGCGATGGTGGCAAGCGTCGCCAGCAACGATGCGTCGGGTATGTACAAGTATCTCGGCGGCGCTGCGAACAGCAAACGGTCCGAGGAACTGGACGCCGCGTTCAAGCAGGATAAGTCCAATTTCCGCATTGCCATCGTCGTTGATATGTGGATCACAGGCTTTGACGTGCCTTCTCTGACTTATATGTATAATGATAAGCCGCTGAAAAGGCATCTGCTGATCCAAACCATCAGCCGGGTCAACAGAAAATATCCCGGCAAAGATTATGGCTTTATCATCGATTATATTGGAATCCGTGACAATATGCGCGAGGCTCTGAAAATATACGGCGGCGATCACTCTATTGCACCTACGGCAGACGACGTGCAGCAGGCCACCGATGTGTTCAGAGAAGAACTTTCGATCCTGAAGGATCTCTTTTCGGGGTATGATCTGACTCCGTTCCTCAACCCGGCTGGAGATCCTGCCCTGCGGTACAGACTTTTAGCAAAAGCCGCCGAGTATGTTTTTGTTTCCGCACAGGAATTGCAAACAGAAATCAAGGGCGGCAAAGATGTCAGGAAAGTCTCGTTCAAAACATATTTCCTGAAAACTGTCAAGAGAATGCGGGCAGCGCATGATATCTGTCAGCCGTCCGGTGAACTGGATGAAGAGGAATCTGCTCTCGCGCAGTGCTTCATGGCCATTGCAGGATTTGTGCGCAAAATGAATGGCACCGATACTGAAGTCGATACCGATACCATGAACCGCCATGTGGCGAAGATGGTCGAGGAAGCACTAAAGTATACCGAGGTCGAAAGAGTTCTGGAGGATGGAGAACAGGAGGATATTTTCAGCCCTGAATATTATGAGAAGCTGTCTGATGTGAAAATGCCCGCATCCAAGCTGGAGCTGCTGGTAAAAATGCTTCGCAAGCAGATCATGGAATACGGCAAAACAAATCAGATGGCCGCAAAGAAGTATCAGGAAATGCTTGAGGAAACCATCAAACAGTATCATGAACGCAGAAAACATCTTACTGCAGAGGAAGCCGGCGAAGCCCAAGAGCAAACTTCTGAGGAAATTATCAGAAATGCTACAGAACAGGCCTTACGCATTCTGCGTGAAATGAATGCGGACCGTGAGAGCTTCCGGAAGATTGGTCTCACTTTTGAGGAGAAGGCATTCTATGATATTTTGATGGCGCTGCGCGACGAGTACAATTTTGAATACGGCAAAGACAAAATTGTCGACGGTATTTCTGTAAATGAGAAGTGCAGCTCTCTGGCTAGGAAAATCAAAGAAATCATTGATGCAAAATCTTCGTTTGCAGACTGGCTCAACAATCAGAATGTTCGCGACCAGCTTAAATTTGACATCAAAGTTTGCCTGATCAAGAATGGGTATCCTCCGCAGTACAGCCCCGAGGTTTTCCGAAAAGTTATGGAGCAGGTTGAGAACATCGAGGAGCATTCATCGATATCCGGAATGTAAATAGTTATGCAAAAATCCCCCCACGCTGTTTGTGCTTCAGCGCGGGGGATTTCCTATATTGACATTACCGTTTTAGCCACTGTGCAAATTCCCCCTGTGAGATCTTGCCGTTCTCACATTTCTCCTTTTCCCTCTGCGCTTCCTTGCTCCAAGCCGAGAACGCTTCCTGAGAGATTTTGCCCGCACGGATCCATGCGAAGCGGCGCTTGTACTCGCGGCGGTAGATTTTCAGCAGTTCGTCCTGCGCATGGCTTTGCACATACTGCCGCATCGCGCCGACCTCTTTGCAGGTGCGGCCGCGGCTGTCGAACACGCGGCTGCAATATTCTGTGCTGCCGTGAACGGTGAGCGCAAAATATTTACCGCAGTTCTTGCAGGTGCGCATCGCAATCCTTTGCCGGATGCACTCGCGCAGAGAAAAGTCGATCAGGTCGTACATATTTTGCGGATAAAGCACCTCGGTGAACTGCTTTTCGTCTACAAACTCAAACGAGATTTTCATCGGCTGGAAGTCAAATTTCTGCAAAGATGGAGCCTGCTCATACGCCTGCACCCGAATAGAAAAGTCCATGTCGGTGATACTTGCGTCCAGCACCGTCTGGAACAGGCGCAGAATTTGCTGCTGCATGGTCGCAAGGTTGCTTGGGACGTGCGCCAGTTCTTTGTGCGGCAACAGCTTCGTCGGATTTTTGCAATCCGGCGTCGCCTGCTTCAGTCGGTTGCTCCAATCCAGCCACAGGTAGAAAAAATACGGATGCTCGTCCTTAAAATCGTCCAGAAGCTTTTGCACCGGCTTCAGGCATTTTGCATCACGCGACTGATAAAACTCCATCAATGCGCGGTCAGCTTCATGGAAACGCGGCTCCCACGAATTGATATCATAATACACGAACGACAGCAGACTGTCCGGGAACGGGCGGTCTGCTAATTTTATGACATACTCAGCGTTTCCTTCCTTGCATTCCAGTGTCTCCGCGCCGTCCAGAAGATAAAATTTGCACTGAAAATCAGACATAACTGCACCTCAGAATAGATTTATAGAAATTTATATTATAAATTAGTCTTGGCAATAGTTTGGGATTATGTTAGTCTAAAAATAGAAAACAAATCTATTGGCTAATTATAAGTCTAAATCATGAAACACAGAATGTCAATAGCAAACGGAAAGGAAGTGAAAAAATGACCAAACTGGAAACCATCAATGCGGAAGATCTGCAAAATCGGACGTATGAACCAACGTATTTTCTGGTGGAAGAGCTCATTCCAGAGGGCTTGCATATCCTCGCGGGCGCACCGAAAATCGGCAAGTCTTGGCTGGCATTATGGCTCTGCTTATGCGTTGCGCAGGGGCAGCCGCTGTGGAATTTCGCAACAACACAGGGCGAAGTGTTGTATCTCAGTCTCGAAGATTCGTTCCAACGCATCCAGACGCGACTCTTTGACCTGACGGAAGATGCGCCGTCGACTCTGCACTTTGCGATCATGGCTGACACGCTCAAGCACGGGTTGGAACAACAGATCGAGCAGTTCTTGACAGGGCATCCTGACACAAAACTCGTTGTGATTGATACCTTGCAGCGCGTTCGAGGCACTGGCAGTGACAGCAATTTGTACGCAAATGACTATCAGGACATCGGGATTTTGAAACAGCTTGCGGACAAGCGGCACATTGCAATCCTCTTGATCCACCACCTGCGGAAGCTGCACGATGACGATCCGATGAATATGATCTCCGGCTCGACAGGCTTAAGCGGCGCGGCAGATTCAACCTTTGTTCTCCAGAAAAGTTCTCGCCTTGCCAACATTGCCTCGCTGCATTGCACCGGCCGGGACATCCCGGATCGGACTTTGAAACTCGAATTCGGGGAGGAAGATCACGTCTGGAAACTGCTTGAGGACAGCAAAACTTGCAGCGGTGCTTCTAGGATTTCAACGCTTCAACTCGTACATCTTTTCTCTGAATTGCTCCGTGCCGATTCTGAACATCTCGGTTCGCCATCGGCACTGTCCGCAAAGATCGACCCTGACGGTACACTGGGAATCACGCCGAAAAAGGTCACACGGTTGGTGCGGGAAAGCGTTGCGACTCTAAGAGAAAACGGGATTTTAGCTGAGACGTACCGCAGCAACGGCAAACGGTGGATTTCCCTCAAGCGTGCCGAAAGTGCCGATCTTTTGCCCGTGAAAAAAATCGGCACAATCGACCCTGCGGGTGCGCCGAGCGCCTGCACCGCGCCGTGAGGCGCGTGTCGCCGCTGTGTGCGGCTTTCTGCCCCGACTGCGAGTGTGTGCGCAGGAGTGCCGCAAAGCCCCACGTTGCGCCGACGTGTGGGCAACGCAAAAAAACGCAGACGCAATACGCCGACCCAACGCAGAGAAGTCCCGCCGCGGCGGGAAAAATCCTCCCGTTCGGGAGGAGCCAGCATCGCATTTGGCTAGTCGCCGGTACCCCGGCTCCCTGCCAAATGCCCCAAATCGGGCAGAAGCCCATACCCACTTCAATGAAAACGGAGGAAACATGAAAAAAGACAAGCAATTCAGCATTCGGATCTCGGAACAGGATTTAGAGACAATCCGCCGAAAAGCAGCGCAGGCGCACATGAGCCAGAGCGACTATGTGACTGCTTGCTGCCTTGGAAAACGCATTGTGATTCTGGACGGACTGAAGGAAATCCTGCGGCAGCAGAAAGCCATTGGCAACAATCTCAACCAGCTGACTGTGCTGGCGAACATGGGGAAAGTCCAGTTCGCCAATCTGGATTCTGCCGCGCACGAGTTCGCAAAAATCAATACCGCTCTGCGGGAAATGCAGGAAGGGGGTGCAGTCAAATCGCAATCGTCCATTTCGTGAACTACAAAAAGGGTACGCAGACGCGCGGCTGCATGAAAAGTGTCATGCGCTACGTTTCCCAACTCAGCAAGACGCTCTGGGATGGGCAGCAGCTTGTCAGCGGTATTGACTGTCAGCCGGAAACCGCATTCGACGAATTCCTGAGTACGAAACTGCTGCACCACAAGGACGGCGGTGTGATGTTCTATCACATGGTGCAGAGCTTCCCGAAGGGCGCAGATGTTGACCCGCGCACGGCGCACGAAGCCGCACGGCGGCTGGCAGAATACTTCGAGGGCTGTGAAGTTTTGGTCTGCACCCACGTTGACCGCGAACACATTCACTCCCACTGTATCATCAACAGCGTCAATTTTGAAACCGGTAAAAAAGTACATATGGCGGATGCGCAGATTCAGGCGCTGCGCGTTTGCAATGACCAGATCTGCGAAGAATTGGGGCTGCCGAAATTCCAGAGAGATGAGCAGCGGCAGTCGCGTGGAATGTCCAATGCGGAATACTACACGGCGCTCAAGGGCGAGAGCTGGAAGTTTGAGCTGATGCGCGTGATCGACGAGTGTATGCGCTGTGCCGGAAATCGTGAAGAATTTCTGATCTTGCTCCGCTCTGAGGGTTACGACGCCACGTGGACGGACAGCCGCAAGAACATCACCTACACCACACCGGAGGGGCGCAAATGCCGGGACAGCAAGCTGCACATGGAGAAATACTTAAAAGAAAATATGGAGGCGGAATTTGGATACAGAACGGAGAATGACAACACAGGAAATGTTGGCGCAGCACAAAAAGCTGATGGACGAGGCACAACGGCTGGAACCCAGCGTGATGGTCACGGAGCGGAACTGGAGCGCGCTGCTCGAAATGCAGGACAGGCTGTTCCGGCAGCAGATGCAGTTAGACACGGACCTGAAGATGCTTCTGACGAAAGCAGAAGCGCAGGAATCTCTGATCAAGATGCAAACGAGCGCAGAAAATTTCGAGAAACAGGCTGGGAGCCTGAACGAGAGGTATTCTTCCAACTGCAAGGCGCTGACAGAGAATACGAAGCTCTCCCTGACCGCGATCCTGAACGATACGAAGAATCAGCTTTCGAATACGGTGCAGGAGACGCGGAAGAAAATCCGGACGTGCGCGTGGATCTCGATTACAGCGGTGATCTTGTGCGCGGCGCTGTGCGCCTTGGCCGTGCTGTGGAGCAGATGACGGACGATGTTCCACAACGTGATGCATCCACCATGCCGCCGCACATCGACAGCAAGCGCCGCAAGAAGCTCCGGCAAAGGAAAACCGCCCTCGGTCACGCCGAGGACGATCATGAAGATTGGGATATGAAACAGGAACTATGAAAGGAACGCCTATGGCAAGAAAACGAAAAGAAAACATTTCGGAGGTCATGTTCAGCTACGTCGGTACGGATGAGCAGTTCGATGAATTTCTGAAAATGCTGGTGCATGACTACCTCTCGGTAGACCAGCCATATACAAAGTCGCAGGAGGATTTTGTTGATCATGTAGATTCCTGCTGCGCATGACGGATTGTTCTAGCTATTCGAAAAACAGTGTGCTATGGTGTGTGCTGCAATCGGCACACACCATAGCGGAAAGGAGGAACCATGAAGGTCTGGCTGTATTACCGCCTGAGCCGGGACGAGGATGATGAACTGAACTCCCTGACAAATCAGCGAAAGATCATTTACGAATACGCCGTCACAAACGGACATGAAGTTGTCGGTGAGTCCTTCGATGACAATGTCAGCGGAATGCACTTCAACCGCGAGGGCATCGATAAAATCTATGAAGTGGTCGAAGCGGGCAAGATTGAAGCCATCATTGTCAAAGACCTATCCCGCCTGGGTCGACACCGAACGCAGACTGCCCTGTTCATCGACTACCTGCGGGAGCACGATGTTCGTGTCCTCTCGGCAACGGAAAATATCGATACGTTCAACGAAAATGACGATCTCATCATTGGCTTCAAGGGCTTGGTCAATGACTTCTATGCCCGCGACGGCAGCCGCCGTGTGCGAACCGGCTACCGGCAGAAGCAGAAAGAGGGCATTGTAATTACTCCGCCCTTCGGTTATTTCAAAGACAAAAATACAAAGCGTGTCGTAATCGTAGAAGAAGCAGCAGAAACGATCCGGCTGATTTTCACGGCTTACAACTCCGGCTGCGGGCTGAAGGCAATCGCCAGGATGCTCAACGAACGCAAATGCAAGACACCAGCGCAGATGCAGTTGGAAATGCTAAACAAACGGCTCCCGTACACACAGGATCATATTTCCAAGAAGTATCTATGGGACGCAACCATGATAGCCCGTATTCTCAGGGACGAGAGCTATGTTGGAACGCTCATCTGCCACAAAAGCGAACGGAACAAAATCAACAAAACCTTCCGCTTCACAGAGCCGGAAGAACAGTTTCGTCATGAAAACTATCTCCCGCCGATCATCACGCCGGAGCTGTGGGAGCAGACGCAGATGATGCTGGCGGAGCGGAAACGGCTGAACGTGCGCGCCGCGCCCTCGCAGGAGATCCTGCGCTACAGTGGACTTCTCCGCTGCGAGGACTGCGGCAGAGCCATGTTCGGCAAGCGCATCCATCTGAAAAGTGGTGAACGGGTCACCTATGTTTGCAGCACCTACAACCGCTTCGGCAAGGAGCATTGCTCCCAGCACCAGATCGACGAGTCCGTATTGGACAGTCTGATTATCGACGAACTGCGCAATACAAAAGCGCTGTATCAGCAGAACTGGGATGCGCTGGAGCAGCTGATCGCACAGTGGACACCAAAGGCAGAACTGACCGGTGCGCAGATCATCAAGCTGGAAAAGAAAATCCGCTGTCTGGAGGATGAAACGGAGGCAATTTTAATGGAGCGGATACGGGACCGGGCAAATGCCGAGCGCTACGACCGCATGATTCAAAAGCGCGAAGAAGAAATCGCTGCGGCAAAAAAGCAGATCGAAGAACTGCAAAACATCTCCGCTGTCCTGCGGAATCGGCAAACGAAGCTCAAACGGGATATCAGCATGATCGACGACATTCTGGCTGAGGGCACCATGACGGAAGCGCACCTTCGGATGCTGGTCGAAAAGATCTATGTGCAGGAGACGGACGGGAAGCTCAGCCTGGACATTCAGCTCAAAGCGCCGTTCCGCACACACTTGGATGTCTATGAAAATGGGACGCTCACGGAGCGATACGGTGAGCTGGATTTTGACTGGGATCGGCTGGCGCGGCTGCTCTATGGCGACGGGCTTGTGGGGTAAAAGATTATGGCAATGCGGGGTTGGCTCTATGCGCGGCTCTCCAACGACGATGATCCGGCGCAGAATTCTCTGCAAAATCAGCAGGAGATCTGCCGCGCTTTTGCAGAAAAGAGCGGCTGGACGATCGTCGGCAGTTCTGCCGATAATAACATCAGCGGCATGAATTTCAGCCGCCGCGGGCTGGATACGCTCACAGCGGCGGTTCCGGCGAAACAGATTGACGCTGTCCTTGTGAAGGATCTTTCGAGGCTTGGGCGGCATAGAACTCAAACTGCATTGTTTATTGATTTTCTGCGTGAAAAGCAAGTCCGCGTGATTTCTGTAACGGAGGGTGTGGATACCTTTTGTGAGGAAGACGACCTCATGATCGGCATCCGAGGCCTAATGAATGATTATTATGCCAAAGATATCGGAAAGAAGATTCGTGCGGGCTACCGGCAGAAGCAGAAAGAGGGGTTCGTGATCACGCCGCCCTTTGGATACTGGAAAGACAAAAATACCGGACAAATAAAGGTTGACACAGAAGCGGCGGCCACGGTGCAGCTCATCTATTCTCTGTATTTGCAGGGCTGCGGGCAGAAAGAGATCGCCCGGCGGCTCAACGCTGTGGGGCGAAAAACACCGGCGCAGCTTCGGGCTGAACGGTGCGGCAGAGAAGTCCGGCATACGCACAAGACCCGTGACGGGCAGTTCCTATGGACATATGCCAGTGTGAAAAACATCTTGGTGGAAGAAGCGTACACCGGCGTGCTGAACAACCGCCGCAGAGAATACAACAACGGAAAAGCCAAGCATATAGACAAAACCGACTGGTATCGCCACGAGGGATTCTTTCCTGTGATCATAGAAAAACAGGAATGGGAACAGGTACAGGCGTTACTCAAGCGGCAGGCCCGCCCCGCAAACGGCAATCAGGCCAAGCACCGTTACGCGGGACTGCTGACCTGCCAGGAATGTGGGAATACGTTCATTCCTATGATCCGCTGCTGGAACGGCAAGAGCCGTGTGGAATATGTATGCCGTGGATACCACCGGAATGGAAAAACCTATTGCGCCTCCCACCGTATCCATGAGGAAACACTGGATGCGAGGGTATGGGAGCTCGTTTCCACGGCTCGTGAGAGCCGCACGGAGGAACTGAAGAAACTGGCACAGATGCAAAAAATGTGGGCGTTGAGGAAACCGGTCCTCGACGCCCACATTTTGTCGTTACAAGGGAGAGTGCTGGAGTTGGAAAAAGAGATAGATGAGATCGTGATGGAGAAAATCAAATGTCAAATTTAATTTGATTTACCCTGCAACTTGTAACTTTTCGTTCAGTTATTTTATCATCAGGGCCTACTTCACCAAAAAGTAAAGGTGATTCTGGATTGTGTTTGCTGGAGTTTGAACATACTGTTTTTTCACTGTAATTTGCATAACAATATTTACAACCATTGCGACATGTATTGTATGCTCCTATATCAAGGCTCTCAATACATCCGCACTCAAGACGTTGGCTTTTATCTTTTCCAACCTCAAGAGGGCATCCTAACAATTTGCTTAACAAACGATCATCTATACAGCGAGCATGTTCTATTCCGTATTCTTGCAATTCAATACCTTCTGCACAGGTATCAATCATAAGGCCATAACTATGAGCGATTGCGGCCAACTCTTTCGCAAGGTTTCTTTGGATTTCTTGTGGGAAGTCATGCAGAGACAGCCCAGAGACATTTCTTGTGGTGTTTCTATAGAAATCTATAAAACTGATGGTACATTTTTTAGTGTAGCTACTCAGCTCTTTTGCAATTCTTTCAAAATATCGGATGTGATACTCTGGAGTGTATGTATCGTTCAATAAAATGGGGTCATATCGCCAAATGACGCGATTAGGCCCAATCAAGTCCGATAATTTTTTGAATGCGGGAATGACATGGCTCTGCTTACTTGGGATGTGTGTTTCGACGTCCTGTGCATATGAATTAAGCGTAAACTGGAAGTAGTACATATAGTCTCGGAGCATATCCAGTTTTTCAAGCATGGGAATGGGATTTTTGGTCCAGAATACAATGCCATCTACTACATCGGGATTTAGAGGAATTTTGCTTATTTGGTGTGCGTTCATAGGATTACGAACCAAAACATACCCCGCTTTAATCCGATTAAAAAGCCATTCTGAGTAATATGTAGGTATGTCTGTTCGTCTACTTGCGCTTATAATCATAACTATTCCTCTTTTGTAAACTCAAACAACTGCCATCTGGCCTGCTGACAGTTCAAGATTGGCCATCTTCCGAGCCTGCTTTCGCAATCCGGCCTACAATTTTGGCCATCATAGCGGGAGCAGCATGTATGCAATTCTGAAGTCAGAAAATTTACAACCTCCCATGGGTGTTGAAAATCAGAATCAACGGTTTGAAGCTTCTGCCCCTGGAGTTCCTTGTTCAAAATGGTATACATATTGGGGTTGTCGTTTGAAACAAAACCGTTGTCCAGCATAGCCTGAAAAAGATAGTTGGTCTTGGACATATCTCGTTCCATACTTCTATCATCAGTTCGCAAGGAAAATAAAAAGTAAACTGTATTTTGTAGCGGTGTTTTTTCACCTAAAGCAATACATATCTCTTCAATATCCGATTTGGAGAATTCACTGATAGACTTTGGGAAAATATATGCGTCAGCAGTTAATCTCTTGGCCTTGGAAACAAGTTCTACTGCATCTGCGTTTCTAAAAAGCACATCGTCTTGCGGTCTCTGTTCCATTCGGTAAGACCAATCGATGGTGTCTATGCCTCTGTACCGAATCGTACACCTATTGGGCACAACACGAGTCAGCGCCCAGTAGTCAATCATGCTCCCGCATCCAATCGAAGTTACCGCGATTTCCATGCCTGGATTCATTCTTCGAATCAGAGAAGCATACATCCGCTTATATTCGAAAGAATATGCATATGCATACCTCAACAAATACAACTGCTGAACATGGATGTCTGAATAATCGGGAAGGTTTCCTGCATCGAAGTGAACTTCCTTTAAGTCACACAGCCTCACGCCGGAAGTTACATATTCCTTAAAATCAAACAAAATATCATCAAGATACTTGTTAATTGTAATCATTTAACTCTCTCCTGTTTTAACAACATATAACATTATGTCAAACCATTCTGAGAAACAAAAACTGCGTTTTGTTTGACGCAAAATGCAGCTATTTTTCTTGGTGCGGGCATGGGGACTCGAACCCCAACGCATCACTGCACGAGAACCTAAATCTCGCATGTCTACCAATTCCATCATGCCCGCGTATATGAGCGGCAGGGCTTCCTGTCGCTGTTTTGTTGCCCTCTGTTTTTACACGGCGAGGAACCGAGGCGGAGCGTAACGCTTGACCCGCAGCTATAAAAACAGGCGTGCCTGCTTTTACCGAAGAATGTCCGCGGCGAGGATGGCGCAAAAACCTTTCACCAAGGTGACATCACCGAAATCCTCCGAGTCTACCATTTCCACCATACCCGCAGATATGAGCGGCAGGGATACCTGCAGCTATTTTGTTGTCCTCTGTTTTTACACGGCGAGGGAAACCGTGGCGGAGCGTAACGCTTGATCCGCGTTTATAAAAACAGGCAAGCCTGCTTTTACCGAAGAATGTCCGCGGTGAGGAACCGCGGAAAAACCTTTCACCAAGGTGACAGCACCTAAATCCATCGTGTCTGCCAATTCCACCACGGGCGCAGATATGAGCGGCAGTGAAATCTGTCGCTATTTTATTGCCCTCTGTTTTTACACGGCGAGGAACCGAGGCGGAGCGTAACGCTTGACCCGCAGCTATAAAAACAGGCGTGCCTGCTTTTACCGAAGAATGTCCGCGGCGAGGATGGCGCAAAAACCTTTCACCAAGGTGACATCACCTAAATCTCGCATGTCTACCAATTCCATCATGCCCGCATATGAGCTGCATTTCCACATCAGCTGTTTTTAGTGTATCATGTTATGTGATTATATGCCAGAAAAATCTTCACCGAGGTGACATCACCTAAATCCATCGTGTCTGCCAATTCCACCACGGGCGCATATACAGGCGAGCTGCGGCGTAAGCGTCCGCCGGTCGCCTGATTTTTACTTCAAGAACGGAGCCGGGTCAAAGGTATAGACGTCGTCCTCTCCGCAATAGCCGCACACGCCCATACGCGGAGAATTAACGATTGGAAGCGCAGAATCGTGCGGATGGCTTTCCATGCAGTCTTCGCAGAAATACGGATACTGATCCGCCCATTCGCATTCGCAGCATATCCAATCGGCTTCCTTTCCGCATTTCCCGCACAGGAAGCGGATCGGCTCATTTCTCCCGAGCAGACGAACGGATCTGCGCTGCTTCGGGCGCAGCAGTGTTCCCACCACCGTGATCGTCAGCTCCGTTGTAGAGCCGAAATCATACTCATAATGGAGCTTGAGCCCATCGCGCAGCATCCCGACCATGGTATTTTTCGAGAGCTGCTCATAGTTCCCCACAAAAAATACGCTTTCGTGCCCACAGCATTCCAGCCAGATATCCCGCAGAAACCGATCGAGCGTTTTTAGCGTGGCGCTCACCGGCATATCCAGATACAGCCAATACGCCTTTTCGTCTGCGCCCTCCACCTTCAGCAGCTTGCACGTCTGCGCATCGCCGGCAGCATCATTGTGCTTTTCCAGCAGATGCTTCTTAAATGCTGTTTTGGAAATCGTTTCCCCGCAAAGATAGCAGTTTCCTTTTGATGCCGCTTGCGCCATAAGCGTCTCCCTCCAAGTGCTTGTCAACGACGGTACATAAATCCCGCGTCAACACATAACAAAAACCTTTCAGCAAGGTGACATCACCGAAATCCATCGTGTCTGCCAATTCCACCACGGGCGCAGATAGGAACGGCAGGGAAATCTGTCGCTATTTTGTTGTCCCCTGATTTTGACTCGGTGAGGAAACCGAGGCGGAGCGTAACGCTTGATCCGCAGGTATAAAAACAGGCGAGCCTGCTTTTACCGAAGAAATCCACGGCAGGAGATGGCGCAAAAACATTTCAGCAAGGTGACATCACCGAAATCCCGCATGTCTACCAATTCCATCATGCCCGCGGATATGGAGTACGGCAGTCAGAATTGCTCTGACTACCGTATATTCTATCATATCTGCTTTTCGCTTGTCAATCGTGCAGATCGCGGCTGGCAGAGTAGGCGGCGCGCAGGGATTGTTCGTATTGACTGTCGTTGACAAGCATGAGGGCGCAAGCTCCGCATTTTTGCAGCAGGTGGACTGGCGCGCCGCTCTTTTCGACTGCGCGGAGCAGTTCCGGCACGGTGGCGGTCGAACGGCAGAGCGCGGCCAGAATGCTCAGGTTTTCGCGCAGCGTGCATGATTGCGGGAGCAGCGCCTGCGCGGCCTGCTCCTGCAGACGGTGCAGGCGTTCGGAGCCGGACTTCATCGGTAAAAGCACCGTGAGTTCGCCGCACACGCTCTGCATGGAAAACGGCGAAAGCTGCGCCTGCGTCAAAATGGCGGCCAGCTTTGCTTCTGCGTCCGGCTCCTGCGGGCAGGTCAGGCGCAGCATGGCAAGCTGGCGCCGGCCTGCAAAGCAGATCTGGCCTTCACCCGGCTCCATCTGCGGACGGACGAGTGTGCCGGGGTTCTCCGGATCATGCGTATTGCAGATGCGCAGCGGGATTTGCGCCTGCCGGACCGGTGCGACTGCGTCCTCGTGTAGAATCTGCATGCCGACGCGTGAAAGCGTCTGTAATTCCTCATAGCGCAGCTGGCCGACCGGCGCGGGATTCTGAATCAGCCGGGGGTCTGCCGCGAGCACACCTGTCACATCTGTCCAGTTTTCGTACAGATCCGCGTGCAGCGCGGCTGCGGCCAGCGCACCTGTTACGTCGGAGCCGCCGCGCGGGAGTGTATGGATCTTGCCGTCAGGCAGCGCACCGTAAAACCCCGGCGTGACGATCTTCCGCCCGTCGGCAAGGGAGCCGAGCGCAGCATAGGACGCAGCCTGCCGGATACGGCCTGCGGCATCAAACAGCAGCCAGTCTTTTGCGTCAACAAATTCAAAGCCAAGCAGATCAGCCATCAGCCGCGCGGACAGATATTCGCCCCGAGAGACGATCCAGTCGCGTGGTGTATCGCGGCGCATGGCGGCGTAGATTGCATCGAGTTCTGCTTCAATGGGCAGCGTCAGACAGCAGCCGTCGCGGATTTCGCGGTAACGGTCAGCAATCCTGCGCCATAAGTCCCAGCAGCTTACGCCGTATTGCAGATGCGCATGGCAAAGATAAAGAAGATCTGTGATCTTGTGGTCAGCGGCATGGCGTTTGCCTGCCGCTGACACGATGACGACACGACGCGCCGGGTCGGCAAGCACGATCTCGCGCACGCGCGAAAAACCTGCGCTGTCGCACAGCGACGAGCCGCCGAATTTTGTGACCTTCAGCATAAGCTTCCCTCCTTTCGGGAATGATGGTCCCACGCCATTCTATGCCGTTCTGTCGAATTCTGTCCGGTGGCGGAAGCCGAAAAATTTCAGAAAATACAGGCATTTTCTGCTTTACTTTTCTGCGCCTGTATGATATTCTTAACAAGCAGCGCCATGCGCTGCGACCCGTTTCCCAGTTTCGGGACACCGCCCGCTTTGACGCGGGTCTTCTGCCTGCCCGATACTTGGACTCCGGGAATATTTTGAAAGGTGGAAACACAACTATGATGCGCAAAGAAGAAAAAACTGCCATTATCGAGCAGTACGCGACCCATGCCGGTGATACCGGTTCTCCCGAGGTTCAGATCGCTGTCCTCACCGCCCGGATCAACACCCTGACCGAGCATCTGCGTGAGCACAAGCAGGACAACCATTCCCGCCGCGGCCTTCTGATGATGGTCGGCAAGCGCAGAAGCCTTCTCGACTACCTCGCCAAGAAGGATATCAACCGCTATCGTGCAATCGTTGCAAAGCTCGGCCTGCGTAAGTAAGTCATAGGAAAAGGGCGGTCGGGCGACCGCCCTTTTTTATAAATCCAACTACTATTATACTGCGCGTGGGTTCCATTTAGCAGTTGAAAGTAGCGTTTGATTGCAGACGCCAGTTTCAAGTGCTAAACCTCCCACGCGCGCGAAAAACGAAGGAGGTTCTTTCATGATTACCCACAAGCAGTATCCGAATCATCACATTTTTGAAACCGAGATCGGCGGCCGCACTTTTACGGTCGAGACGGGCAAGGTTGCAGAACTCTGCAACGCAGAGGCGATCTGCCGCTACGGCGATACCGTCGTACTCGTCACCGCCGTTGCGTCCCCGCTGCCGAAGGCCGGCATCGACTATTTCCCGCTGACCATTGAGGTTGAAGAGCGCATGTACGCCGTCGGCCGCATCCCCGGCTCCTTCAACCGCCGCGAGGGCAAGCCCTCTGACCGCGGCGTGCTCATCTCCCGCCTGATTGACCGCCCGATGCGCCCGCTGTTTGACGAGGAACTCCGCAATGACGTCGTTCTGACCAATACGATTCTCGCGCAGGACTATGATAACCCTGTTGAGATCGTCGCCTCCATCGGCTCTTCTCTCGTCATCGCGTATTCCGACATTCCCTGGAACGGCCCGACTGCGACCACCAATGTCTGCTATCTGGACGGCAAGTATATCGTCAACCCCTCGCAGGACGAGCGCAACGCCTGCCAGTGCTTCGTGACCATTGCTTCGACCCACGAGAAGGTCGTCATGATCGAGACGGAAGCGAACGAGGTCAAGGAAGACATCCTCATGGAGTGCATCAAGCTGGCCCATGAGACGAACGTGAAGGTCGTGGAATTCATCAACACCATCGTTGATGCCATCGGCAAGCCGAAGTTTACGTTTGAAAAGGCCGCTGTCAACCATGAAATGCTCGACGATCTGTGCGAGTACGGTCTGGACAAGATCGCCTACGCGCTCGACACCGACGACAAGAACGTCCGTGAGGCCCGTTTGACTGAGGCTGTTGTCGATTTCAAAGAGAAGTTCGGCGAGAAGTATGCAGAAGACTGGGATGTCCAGATCGACGTGTGCCTGTACAAGATGCAGAAGAAGATCGTCAAGAAGTGGCTGCTCGAGGGCAAGCGCGTCGATGGCCGCACGCCGGACGAAATTCGCCCGCTGGCTGCCGAGGTTGGCGTTCTGCCGCGCGTCCACGGTTCTGGCCTGTTCACCCGTGGTCAGACGCAGGTTCTGTCCGTCTGCACGCTGAACACCCTCTCCGCTGCGCAAAAACTCGACACCATCTATGACGAGACCGAGCGCCGCTATATCCACCACTATAATATGCCGCAGTGGTCCACCGGCGAAGCCCGTGCGAGCCGCTCCACCTCCCGCCGCGAGATCGGCCACGGCGCACTGGCGGAAAAGGCCCTGCTGCCTGTGATTCCGTCCGCTGACGAGTTCCCGTATGCTATCCGCGTCGTCTCCGAGGTTGTCTCCTCCAACGGCTCTACGTCTCAGGCTTCCATCTGCGGCTCCACGCTGGCTCTGATGGATGCAGGCGTGCCCATCAAGCGACCTGTCGCCGGTATTTCCTGCGGCCTTATCTCCGACAAGGAGACGGGTACATGGAGAACCTTCACTGACATCCAGGGCGTTGAGGACTTCCACGGCGAGATGGACTTCAAGGTTGCCGGTACGACCGAGGGCGTTACCGCCATCCAGATGGACCTCAAGAATGACGGCCTGACCATGGAGATCATTGCCGACGCGCTCGAGCGCTGCCGCAAGGCCCGCCTGGAGATCCTGAATGAGATCATGATCCCCTGCATCGCCAAACCGCGCGACCATGTCTCCGAATTCGCACCCAAGATGCTCACTATGAAGATCGACGTGGATAAGATCCGCGAGGTCATTGGCAAGGGCGGCTCCATGATCCAGAAGATCGTCGCTGAATCCGGCGCGCAGGTCGATATTGACGACGACGGCACCATCCATATTGCCTCTCCCGATGCTGCCTCCTGCGACGCGGCAAAGAAGATGATCGACGATATCTGCTTCGTGCCCGAGGTCGGCAAGCTGTACTACGGCAAGGTCGTCCGCATCCTGCCCATCGGTGCGTTCGTTGAACTCGCTCCTGGCAAGGACGGCATGATCCACATCTCCAAGCTGGAAAACCGCCGTGTCGAGAAGGTTGAGGACGTGCTCAACATCGGCGACATGACCTGGGTCAAGGTTACTGAGATCGACGAGAAGGGCCGCGTCAACCTCTCCCGCAAGGACGCGCTCAAGGAACTCGCCGCTGCAGCGGATAAGAAGTAATTCCAAATATAAAACCCGCCTTCCCAACAGGGAAGACGGGTTTTTGCTGCTTGCGCAGGGAATTACGGCGCAATCCACTGGCTGTACAGGCTGCGCATCCAGGCGGCGACGTCCATGCCATAGATCTGGTCAAGGTTTGCAGGCGACAGAACCTCTTTCGCCTGCCCAAGGGCAATTCGACGGCCATGGTCCATCAGGAGGGCGTCCGTGCCGAAAGCCCGGGCGAGCGACAGATCATGCACCACGCTCACAACCGCGCGGCCCGGCGTTTGCAGCCACTTGCCAATCAGGGCGAAGATTTGCTTCTGGTAGATGAGATCGAGATGGTTCGTCGGTTCGTCGAGCAGCAGCAGCTTCGGATCCTGCGCCAGAACCTGTGCGAGAAACGTGCGCTGCAGTTCGCCGCCGGAGAGCGTAAGAACCGACTGCTGGCGTTTGTCCTGCATGCCGGTCAGGGTTAGTGCGTGCTCGACATGCTTCGCGTCTTCGGTCTGGCTGCGGCCGAGCAGGCCGCCGGAATAGGCAAAACGGCCAAGCCGCACGACTTCCTCGACGGTAAAGCCGTAGCCGACGAAGTGGTTCTGCGACAAGACGCCGATGGCCTGTGCGCGGAGTGCGGACTTCATTTTTTTTACATCCTGTCCTTCAAACAGGACGCTGCCGGTATATGGTGCGCCCTGCGTAATGGCGGAGAGCGCAGTGGATTTTCCGGCCCCGTTCGGGCCGACGATCATGAGCCACTGTCCCTCAGAAACGGAGAAGGAGAGCGAATCGACGATCGTTTTGGTTCCATACCGCACGGAAAGGCGGTTGGTCTCCAGCATCGGCATGTCAATGCTCCTTTCTCGACTGATAGAAGATGACAACGAATACAATCGCGCCCACGAAGCTTGTAACGACGCCGATGGGCAGTTCCAGCGGATTCAGCAGGATGCGCGCGATAAGATCGGCCAGCATCAGAAAGACGGCTCCGCCGAACATCGACGCCGGGAGCAGCCGCTTGTGGTTCGGGCCAACCAGCATGCGCGCCATGTGCGGCGTGACAAGGCCGACAAAGCCGATCGTTCCCCCGACAGACACGCACACGCCGATGAGGACCGAAACCATGATGAGCAGCATAAGCTTGGCCCGCTTCACATCTACGCCGATCTGCCGGGCGTTGTCCTCGCCGACGGCAAAGGCGTTCAGAATCTGTGCATGCAGCAGGATGACCGTGCCGCAGAACAAAAGCGCGAGCGCCAGAACAGCGGCATTCTGATAGGTACTGCCGCGCAGGGAGCCCATTGTCCAGAACGTGATGCGCTGCACCTTATCGGCAGCAAACGTGATAATGACGCTCATAATGCTGGAGACGAACATGGAGAAGATCACGCCGATCAGGATGATCGTGTTCGTTGAGAGTGAACGGTCAAGCTTATAGGAAAGGCCGAGAATGACAAGGAGCGAGGCGAATGCAAAGATGATCGCCGTGCCCATTGTCCCTGCAAAGGGCAGACTCGGCAGCGTCACGCCGAAAGCAATGGCGATGACCGCACCGAGCGACGCGCCGGATGAGACACCGAGCGTCGAGCCGTCGGCCAGCGGATTCTTGAGAAGTCCCTGCATCGCCGCACCGGCCAGAGACAAAGCCGTTCCCGTCAGCGCCACGCATAAAACGCGCGGCAGGCGGATGGGAAGGATGGAAGAAACGAGGCCTGCGGGCAACGCATCGCCCGTGAGTTTTGCCGCAAAATAGGAAAGTGTATCCGAGAGGGGAATGCGGACGCTTCCTACACAGACGCAGAGGCACAGCACGGCCAGCGTCACGAGCGTAAAGAGCAGGTATTCCCAGAGTCTGAACGTTTCGTGATACCGGCGCATGCTGTGCCTCCTGTTTGTGAGTCTAACTTATTCGCCGTAGACAAAGTCATACATGGCCTTCGCGCCATCAGCAAGACGCGGGCCCGGACGGGACAGTTCGTTGTTCTGCAGGTTCAGAATCTTGCCGTCTTTGACAGCCGTGACGTTCTCCCAGCCGGTGCGGGAGAGAATTTCCTCTTCCGGCGTCGGGCCTTCGCCATAGTACATGGAAATGGTCACGATATAATCCGGATTGCGCTCAAGCACCTGCTCCTCGGAGATTTCGCCCCAGCCGGTCACGTCGGCAAAGCAGTTGGTCAGGCCCAACATATTGGCGATCTCGTCCATGAACGTGCCGGAGCCTGCCGTCCAGAGACCATACTGCAGCGGGGAAACCTCAAAATAAACGGTCTTCGTGCCGTCTCCGGCATTTGCCTTGATCTCGTCAAAAGTTTTCTGCATGCTCTCGACGATGGAGGCAGCTTCGGCCTGCTTGCCGGTCAGCGTGCCGATCATGTTAATGGCGGTATAGGTGCCCTCGATGTCCTGTGCATCGCTCACGACAACGTGGATGCCGGCAGCCTCCAGCTGCTGCACCTGCTCTTCAGTCTGGGCCATGGTGCTCATGAGAAGCACCTGCGGCTCAAGCGCGATGATCTGCTCAATATTCGTCTCATAGCCGGACTGAACAGACGGAACATCCAGAACCTCCGCCGGATAGTCGCAGTATTCGCCGCGGCCGACCAGCAGATCGCCTGCGCCCAGCGCGTAGAGAATTTCGCAGTCAGCGGCAGTCAGCGCGACGACGCGCTCTGCGGGCGCGTCCAGCGTGATCTTGCGACCGGTCATATCGGTCAGGGTAACAGTGGAGGCGGTGTCCTCTGCTTCCGGTTCTTCCTCTGCAGGGGCGGCCTCTTCCGTTTCCGGGACCGTCTCGGTCTGGGCGGGTTCATCCTGCGCAGGCTCTGCCTTTGCGGCGCAGCCGGTCAGCACGGCCAGCAGCATCACCGCTGCCAGCAGCAGGGCAAGAATCTGATTCTTTTTCATAATAGTATCTCCTTGCTTGTGATAGAACGCTCCCCTGCGGAAGCTGTCCGCATGGAAGGGTCTACATTCTACCTGCAGACGCGGGATTTGTCAAGCTATCCGCGCGCGTCCTGATAGTCAGAAGGGCTTTTGCCGGTGATTTTTTTGAAGGTGCCGGAAAAATATGCAATATCGCGGTAGCCGCAGGCCTCCGCAACCTCGTAGACTTTCAGCTTTCCCTCGCGCAGCAACACCATAGCCTTCTGGATGCGGCAGCGCGTAAGATACGCGCCGAGCGTCATATCCGTTTCCTTTTTGAACAGGTGGCTCAGATGTCCTTCGCTCAGTCCCAGCTGCGCTGCCGCCTGCCCGACGGACAGATCGCCGCTGCCGCAGTTTTGCTCAAGGTACGCCATTGCCTCGCGCACATAGCGGCTCTTGGGGCCGGGCTTCACGCCGGGAAGCGGCTCTGGCTGCGGTGCGGTTTGTGCGGCGATGCGCTTTTGCAGCGCCAGAACGGCGTTTTCCAGATCGCCGTCATGAAAAGGCTTCAGCAGAAAGTCCACCGCGCCCAGACGGATGGCCGTCTGCGCGTAGGCGAACGAATCGTAGGCGGTCAGAATGATGACATACGCGCGGCTGCCTGCTTCGCGCAGCCGCCGCACCATCTCCAGCCCGTCCATCTTCGGCATTTTGAGATCCGTGATGATAAGCGTCGGCTGGCAGTCCTCCGCGACGGCAAGGGCCTGTTCGCCGTTGGCGGCTTCGCCGACCACGATGCAGTCCAGCGCGGCCCAGTCTACTGCCATGACGATACCCTTGCGGATCATTTCCTCATCCTCTACAACCATTACCCGCATCATACGCCGGGCCCTCCCTTCGCGGGCAGGCGCGCAAGAATACAGGCGCCGCCGCCCTCCGGATTTTCAAGACACAGACCGAACGCGTCGCCGTAATGCTTGCGCAGGATCGTGTCTACATTTAATAGTCCCAGATGTCCCGTCTGCGTTTCCGGCGGTTTGTAAGGCCCCAGAAGGTCCGGCGGGAAGCCGCAGCCGTTGTCCCGGACGCGGATCTCGAGCACGTCCTGCTCCGCAAGCACGGCCGTGACGGAGAGTTCACCGTGTTCTACACCGGAAAGGCCGTGCAGAATGGCATTCTCTGCCAGCGGCTGCAGGAGCATTTTCGGAACCATGCACGAAAGAAGCGCCTCCGGCACGGCTTCCGTGTATGAGAAGCTTTCCGACAGGCGGATGCGCTGAATCTCGACGTACCGGCTCAAAATCTCCAACTCCCGCCGCAGGGGGACAAATTCGTCCGGCGTGATGCAGAAGCGAAGGATATCGGCAAGATTCGTTGACATCAGCGCCACCTGCGGCACTTGATTGATTTTGCTGATCCACTTCATGGTGTCGAGCGTGTTGCACAGAAAATGCGGGTTTAGCTGCGCCTGCAGCATGCGGATCTGCGCGCGGTTAAGTGCGCGCTGGTTTTCCAACAGTGCCTGCTGGTTGTGCCGGAGGGCGACGACCATGGTGTTGAACTGCTGTGCCAATTCGCCCAATTCGTCATGTCGGCCGGCGGGAACGGGAACCTGCACGTCCAGATTATTTTTCCCGACCTGCCGGATGGCGTGATGCAGTCTGCCGATCGGTTGGAAGACCTGCCGGCTTAGCTGCAGGCTGAGTACGACGCTTAAAATGATGCAGGCCAGCGCGCACAGCACGCTCACCGAGTACAAAAGCCGGAGTGTTCCGGCGCTGAGCGGCTGCGGCTGCTGCAGGACGAGATACAGACCGGTTTCGGTATGCTGCCGCACGGTATAGGAAACGTCGGCAGACAGACCGGTGAGCGCCTTGCCGGACAAAAGCTGCCCGCGCAGCGCGTCGGCGAGGCTCTGGGTCTGTGCCGGCTGCGTACAGTAGACCGGACGCCAGCGCGCGTCGAGCAGAAGAAGTTCGTTCTGCGCACCAGCTGTGCCGCCGAGCAGTGTCTGCAGCTGCGTTTCCAGCATGCCGATGGTGAGATATCCGACCGGCGCGCCGTAGCGGTCGGTCAGGAGCATCGCAGCGTGCAGAAGCGGCTCGTCTGTGTCGGCCGGATCTTCTGCCGCGCTGCACACCAGAATACCGGTTCCGGCGCAGGCCGCCTCGTATAAAAGGCCCCAGTTGGTCGGCAGCGACCGGATTTCGGGCGCTGTCTGTGTCGAATAGCGCCAGCGGCCGCTGATATCGTAAAGGTCAAAGCGTGCAAAGCTGCGCACGGACTCTGTAGCGTCGAACAGCTGGCTGTAGACCGCCGTGTCCTCCGCTTCTGCGTCAAACAGCGCCTGTGCAACGAGTGGATTGTGCTGCAGGGATGCGGCTGTCTGCAAAAAGCCGCTGTGCAGCGTATCAAGCGCCTCGCAGGAGGCGGACAGCTGCTGTTGGGCCGTCTGCTGGGCGTTCGACGTCATGCGCAGGCGGAAAATCTGCAGCAGCAGACCGGAGCACAACAGCATCGGCACCAGAGACACGGCCAGAAACGCCGCGTTCAGCCGCTGACGGAAGGAGGAAAAGTGAAGCCGCTTCATTGTTCCGCCTCCGTCCCGAGATAAAAGGCCCAACTCATCAGAATTGCTTCGCGGTGCTCGCTTGCCCAGCTTACGTCATACGCGACCTGACGAATGGCGGATAGTTCCGGCAGTTTGCTGGCAGGACTCACGTCGCTGCGCACCGGGCGGCGGTAAAAATCAGACTGCAGCAGCTGCTGCACGTCGTAGCTGACGGCAAAATCGAGAAACAGCTTTGCGTTGTCGGGGTGCGGCGCGCCCTTCAGCGCGGCGCAGCCGTCCGGTACGCAGCTTGTGCCGTCTGCGGGGTAGACCATGGCGATCCCGTCCCCAGCAGCAATGCGCTTGCGCGCGGTCTCCTCCAGCGTGATGCCGACGAGCGCTTCGCCGTTTGCAACGGCGGAAATGATCGCACCTGAACCGGACAGGAGCTTTCCGTCCAGGTTTTCCGCAAATGTTTGCAGCACCTCATCCGCGTCGCCGCCCAGCGCGCAGAGCATCGTCACGAGCGCGGTATAGCTCGAGCCGGAGACGGATGGATCGGCAAAGGCGATCTGCCCGCGCAGCGCAGGGTCGAGAAGATCGGCCCAGCAGCTGAGCTGTCCGTAGGACAGCAGCTTCGGATTGTAGACCAGCACGACTGGAAGCGAGGAAAACGGCGTCCAGCTGCTGTCCTGCGCACGGTACTGCGGCAAAATCTGCTCCGCGCCGCGGCAGACGTAGGGCTCAAACAACGCCCGGCAGGCTTCGAGACTCTCGACGCCGCCGCCGAACATCACGTCGGCCCGTGGTGCGTCCTGCTCCTTTTGCAGCTGCTCAAGCAGTTCGTTTGTGCCGCCCTGTACGACCTCGACCCAGATTCCGGTGCGCGATTCAAATTCCTTGACGATCGGCCACCAGACCTCTTTTTTGTGCGAGGTGTACAGAACGAGACGCTCCGATTCATCCGGCGCGTAGGCGGCTGTATCCTGTGCGGCGGGCGCGCAGCCGGTCAGAAGAGCGAATGCTATACATAATATCAGAATGCGTATGTGTTTCATAGTTTCCGTGTCCTGTAGCAGCGAGAACAAAATTCTCTATTATTTTGCCCTGATTATAACACATCTCCGGCTCGGTTTTCATTGAATTTTTAAAATTATCGCAGAGAATCACAAATAATCGCAGATTTGTCCACTGTTCTTTTGTGCAGAAACACCGTAAAATGAGAGCATACGATGCAGAACTCCCGTTAGCTGCTGCACGAATTCAAATTTTATCAGGAGGAATATCAGAATGAAGAAGATGCTTGCGCTTCTGCTGGCTGCTGTGATGGTTCTGTCCATGGCTGCCTGCGCCGCCGCTCCGGCGACGACCCCGGCTGACACGACCGCTCCCGCAGAAGACACCCAGACGACCGAACCCGCTGAAACCACCGAGACACCCGAGGCTCCCGCAGAGGAAACGCCCGCTGCAGAGCCCGAAAATTTGACTGCGACCCAGCAGATCATCAAGGAAGCCGAAGGCATGACCCTTGAAGAATTGGCCAAGAAGGCTATCGAGGAGTCCAACGGCAAGATGTTCTACGGCGTCGGCAACTCCAGCCGCGGCAAGAGCGCCCTGCCGCTGTTCATTGAATATCTGCAGTCCATCGACCCCAGCTACAACATGGAGTTCGAGTGGCAGCAGCCCAAGAACAACAAGATCTTCGATCAGCTGACTGCTGACTCCCTGAAGGGTACCGGCACGTTCGCCATGACCCTTATCCAGGACGGCAACCAGATCGAGAGCAAGATGGTCCAGACCGGCATTCTTGACACCTTCATCCCGAAGGATTGGGCGGACGCTAACGGCACCACCGCTGATGCCTACACCGGCTTCCTGCCGCTGCAGACGCTCAACAAGGTCTTTATGTACAACTGCGTGGGCGATAAGACCTATGACAACTGCTGGGACTTCGTTGCCGAGGGTGAGCATGGCCTGTTCATGGACATCGACTCCGAGATCGTCGGCAAGAACTTCCTGTACATGCTGACCCGCGACGACTATGCAGCATGGCTGAAGGAATCTTATGAGGCGCTGTCCGCTGACGAGCAGGCATACTTCCAGCCCACCATCAGCGAGATGGAATCCGAAGCTGCAGACCTCGGCCTCGGCGCTGACGGCGCTTATGCACTGGCGTGGATCAAGCTGTGGGTCGAAAGCTACAATGCCCAGACCGACGACGGCCCCATCTGCAACACCCTTGTCGATGCTTCCGCAAAGGATCAGTTCGGCCTTCTCGTTTACTCCAAGCTGCGCTCCGTCGAGGAGTCCAGTTCCGTCTCCGTCAACAACATCAAGGTCGCCGCGTATGAAGACGGCTATCAGGGTATCGGCGGCTATGGCTACTGCCATTACCTGTTTGTCACCGATAACTCCCCGCTGCCCTGGACGGCCTGCGCCTTCATCGCCTACATGACCTGCACCGCCGACGGCTTCTCCGCCTGGGGCAAGGACATGGGCGGCTACTCCTCCAACCCGACCGTTGCTGAGGAGACCGAGGCTAACTTCCATCACTCCATCGGCGGCATGGCCGAGGACGGTACCACCGTTGAATTCGCAGCCAAGAACGACCGCGGCTACGATTGGTGGACCACCAACGGCAAGCTCGTGCTCGAGGATCCGGAATACTGCGCAGACGTTGCTTTCACCGTCGGCAGCTGGATTGAAATGCTGAGCAAATACTCCGCAGGCTAATCTGTAAATCCGCACTTTACCGGCGCCCTTGGATCGCGCATCCAAGGGCGCCTTTGCAAAAACGCTGATTCAAAGGCGCTTTTGTAGGGGCTGATGCCTACATCGGCCCGTTCTGTCCCGCTGCAGGGCTATACGGATGGGCCGGTGTGGGCATCGGCCCCTATAGGAAACGGCGTTTGCAGTATCCCTAGCATCCGCCCTTCAAATCTGAGAAAAGAGGAGGAAGCCATGAGCCGACCCACTACCCTCCGCGCAAGCAGATCTACGATTGTGCTCAACAAGGTCAAGACCTTCTTTTCCAAGCCGCACAACGTCATTCTGCTGCTGCTTGGCATTGTTTTGACCTTCACCACGGTCGCGCCGATCGTCGCTATCGTGGAGGATACCTTTAAAATTCACGCCGGCACCATCGATGCCCATCTGACTGGGCAGGCGACCGGCTACACGACCGTCAACTACACAGACCTTTTCACCAGCCGCATGGCCAAGACAAATTTGTGGACACCGCTTCTCAATACGGTGCTTCTCGCTGTCGGCACCTGCGTGGTGTCCATTCTCTACGGCGGGCTGTTCGCGTTTTTGATCACGCGAACCGACCTCGCGTGGAGAAAATATTTGAGTTCCATTTTTATTTTCCCGTACATCATGCCGCAGTGGACGCTGGCCGTCGTGTGGCAGAACCTGTTTAACTCCAACGCCGTCACCGGCACGTCCAACGGTCTGCTTGCCGCCCTGTTCGGCGTCAACATGCCGATATGGTGGTGCAAGGGCCTGTTTCCAAGCTTGATGGTCCTGGGCCTGCACTACGCGCCGTTCGCCTATATCCTGATCGGCGGTATTTTCCGGAACATGGATGCCAATCTTGAAGAGGCCGCAACCATCCTCGACACGCCCAAGTGGAAGACCATGTTCCGCATTACGCTGCCGATGGTAAAGCCCGCGATTTTGTCCACCATCCTGCTGGTTTTCGGCAGCGCGATGGGCTCTTATCCGGTGCCGCATTATCTTGGCCTCAGCACGCTGTCAACCAAGTATGTCTCGATGAACTCCAAGTATACGGGCGAAGCGAGCATTCTTGCCATTATCATGATGGTCTTCGGCGTGGCAATCATGCTGCTGAACCAGCTTTCGCTTAAAAGCCGCAAGAATTACACGACCGTCACCGGCAAGTCCGGCCAGATCTCCAAGATCACGCTCGGCAAAACCGGTCGTGTCGTTATCGCGCTGATCCTTGTGATTCTCACGTTCTTCACAAGCATCTTCCCCATTATCTCCTTTGCGTTTGAGACGTTCCTGCCGAATCCGGGCGATTATTCGTTCTTGTACACAGGCGACGCGTCGAACCTCACGACAAAATGGTGGATCACGTCGGAAAACGTCACGGAAAACGGTATGTATGGCCAGAAGGGCATCTTGTATAACGAGACGATCTGGCGGGCGTTTAAAGGCACGATCCTTGTTTCCGTGGCCTGCGCGCTGCTGGCCGGCTCCATCGGCACGATGATCGGCTACGCCGTCTCGAAGCACCCCCCCGAATGTTCTGAAGAACCGCCGCAGCCGCTGGGCGAACTATGTGAATTCCGTCGCCTTCCTGCCGTATCTGATGCCGTCCATCGCTGTGGGCGTCGCATTCTTCATCCTGTTCTCGACGGAAAAGCTGAACCTGTTCAATACCTACACGCTGCTGATCATCGTCGGCACGGTCAAGTATATCCCGTTTGCCAGCCGCAGCAGCCTCAACTCCATGCTCCAGCTGTCGGGCGAGATCGAAGAGGCGGCCATCATTCAGAACATTCCCTGGATCAAGCGCATGACCCGCATCATCATCCCCATCCAGAAATCCTCGATCATTTCCGGTTTCCTGCTGCCATTCATGACGTGCCTGCGTGAGCTGTCGCTGTTCATGCTGCTGTGCGTGCAGGGCTTCATCCTCTCGACGACGCTGGATTACTTCGACGAGATGGGCCTCTATGCGTTCTCCAGCGGCATCAACCTGATCCTGATCGTGACCATTCTGGTCTGCAACACTCTCGTCAACAAAATCACGGGCGCAAGCCTCGACAAAGGAATCGGAGGATAAATCCATGCCTGAAATCAAACTTGAACATATCACCAAGCGCTGGGGCAAATTCTATGCCGTTGAGGATCTGAACCTTGTGATCGCGGACAATGCGTTTGTGACGCTGCTCGGCCCGTCCGGCTGCGGCAAGACCACGACGCTGCGCATGATCGCAGGTCTGGAAACGCCGACGAGCGGCCGCATTACCATTGGCGACACCGTCGTCTTTGACAGCGACCTCGGCATCAACGTCCCGGCTAACAAGCGCAGGGTCGGCTTCCTGTTCCAGAATTATGCACTCTGGCCCAATATGACCGTCTATGAAAACATCTCCTTCGGCCTGTCCAACGTCAAAGAGCCGATGGCAAAGATCGATTTTGAGGCCAAAAACGCCGCGCGGCTGGCTGAGATTCTGAAAACGTCGGCAGAGGTCGTTTCCGTGCTCGAGGAGTGCCGCGACAAGGACGGAAAGCTGGAAGAAAAGAAGGCCGTGTTAAAGCTGATCGATGCGTTTACAATCTCGCAGTATACGGCAAAGAAGCTGTTTGACTATCATCTGGAAACCAAGCAGGACTGCCATGCCGAGATCGCCGCGCTCGAGGCAAAGGCCGAAGCTGCGCACAAGACCGCGCAGGCCTCCGGCTGCACGCTTGACGCGGAATATCGGTACTGCAGGGACGGTGAGGCCGTCATGCAGACGCGCAAGCTGACGAAAGAAGAGATCGACCTGACTGTCCGCCGTGTCAGCCGCATTGTCAAGATCGGCATGTTCATGGATCGCTACCCGGCAGAGCTCTCCGGCGGCCAGCAGCAGCGTGTTGCGATTGCCAGAACGCTTGCGCCGGAACCCACCGTTTTGTTCATGGACGAACCGCTTTCAAACCTCGACGCAAAGCTGCGTCTGGAAATGCGCTATGAACTGCAGCGGCTGCACGTTGAAACAGGTTCCACCTTTGTTTACGTCACGCATGACCAGATGGAGGCCATGACGCTTGCAACCCAGATCTGCCTCATCAACAACGGCGTTCTGCAGCAGTATGAGGCCCCGCTGGATGTATACCATCATCCGGCAAACCTGTTTGTCGCTGATTTTGTCGGCAACCCGTCGATCAACTTTGTCGAGGTCAAGGGCAGACAAGCGGCTGACGGCACGATCTCCATGACCATGCTCGGCGGCGTCCAGGCAACGTTCCGTCCGAAGAAACCGGTCGAACTTGCCGCGTGGTTCGCAGACCGAGACCGGTCGGAGGAGGAAAAGGCCGCCGCGCTCCGGGAAAAGGCGAAGGAAAAGGGGTATGTCGAAAAGGGCAACAAGGACGAGGTATTCCGTTACCACATCGCCAAGGTTGACGAAGAGGACGACTCGCTTCAGGATGCCCCCGAGATCACAAACGAGGATCTTGTGCTCGGCATCCGTCCCGAATTCCTGGACATCGCCGACAGCAGCAATCTGCGCGGCGAAATTTACGGCGCGATGCCCACTGGCATGGAATCGACCATCAAGGTTCGCGTCGGCGGCTTCCTGCTGACGGGCGTGATCTTCGGCAGTTCGCTGTTCACCATCGGCAGCGAGGTTCCGCTGTCTGTCACCGGCGACCAGATCATGCTTTTCGACCGGAAATCCGGCCGCTGCATCACGTCGGGAAGTCTGACGTTCTGAGCGGTAAAAAATATTGAAATGCAAAAGCTGCGGAGAGGTATGTTACCTTTCCGCAGCTTTTTTCTGACGGTTGCGGGGGAGCAGGCAGAAAAAATATCTTTCCGCTTGAGGCTTCCAGAATAGTAAAATCTTATTAAAATAATCCGGATGCTTATCATTTGTTAATTACATGGCGCATGTTTTGTAATAAAATAAAAACAGAAAGAAAATTTAGCAGAAATGGAGAATTCATATGGATGAGGTTTTTCAGTTGCTGGACTATCTTGGAATCCAATCGCAGAGTACGATCCAGACCTATGCACGGCTGGCGCATCGGCGGCATCTAAAAAAGGGTGAGCATCTGTACCACGGAGGAGAGGATTCAACCAACCTGTATTTTCTTATTTCCGGGATTTTGCGGGGCTTTACGGTCAGCGCAGGCGGAAAGGAATATACCGAGTGTATTTTGCACAAATACGGCCATGCGCACATCGGCATGATCGGCATGGGCGTGGAGAAGGAGTTCAAACTCAATAAAAACCTGGAAGCGCTTACAGAGGTGGACGTGATTTATTTTGATGTCCGGCCAATCATGAAGGAACTGCCGAACTCCATTGAGTTTCTGCGGGTTTATGTCAAGAAGCTGGAAGAGTCCTATGCACAGATGTGGGAGGCCCGCGAGATCATGCGTGAGTCCGCACAGGCCCGCTATACCTGGTTCCAGAAGACCTATCCAAATCTCCAGAACGTCATGCAGATGAAGGATGTGGCGACCTTCCTCGGCATTACGCCCGTAACGCTCAGCCGTATTCGGGCCAAGGAAAACAGCAGCGTGAAAAAGGACAGCACAACATGAAGCAGGATATTCTGTATCTGAATCTTCCGGATTCCTACTGTCAGATCTTTCTGCCGACGGAAAACAACCGGAAATATGAACTTGATCTTTCCGCGCAGCTGCCCATTCCGGCCTGCAAGATGGAACTGGAACTGCTCGATGGGCACTGGTGGATGCTCCGGAATGCACAGATCTACTTTTCTGCAGATGGGAAAGGGCCGGATTCCATGCAGCTGTCCGACCAGACGCCGGTCTACGGCCTTCTTGGGGCTGAAAGAGAAAAATTCTCGGCGTGGATCCGGGAAACCTCGGCCCGTGAATTACAATTTGAAAAATTCAGCATCCATGGGCTGACGCGCGTCGTGGTCGGAAAAGCTGAGCAGGCTGATATCCGGCTCGATAGCCCGTATATCAGCCATATTCATTTTATCCTGACAAAAAACCGCGACGGCTGGGTCATCAAGGATATGAGCCGCAACGGCGTTTATCTCGACAACCAGCGCATTCCGCCGAAAAAAAGCTTGCAGCTGCGTCCGTTCAGCCATATCTATACGGGCGGCTTCCATCTGATTTTTCTGGGAGAACTGCTTGCAATCAACTGCGCCGATCAGATTACCACGGCGCTTCCGCGCTATGCGCCGCCTGCACGGGAGGATAAGCCGCTGCCGCATGCACACGAGGCGTTTTTGCGCAGTCCCCGGTTCTTTGAACCGCTGCCGCAGGATGTGATCGACATTGAAGCACCGCCGCAGAAGCAGAGCCGGAAAAAACAGCCGATGCTGTTCGTGCTTGGCCCGGCGCTGACGATGCCGCTGCCGATGCTGGCGACGATGGTTCTGCGGATGGGTATCGGAAACGGTATGGGCTCCTATTGGGTCATGGGCGTGTCGGTCGTGATGAGCGCGCTGATCGGCCTCGGCTGGTCGCTGGCGCGGCGGAAATACGACGCGAGGGAAGAGACGGCAGAGGAGGCCGAGCGGCAGAGTGCGTACAGGTCCTATCTGCAGAAGAATGAAGCGCTGCTGCAGCAGCGGCAGGCGATCTGCCGGGAACGGCTGCTGCGCCAATATCCGTCTACGCCGGAATTGTTTCAAAAGCTGACCGGCGGACAGGCTGCGGAGGTACTCTGGAACCGCAACGCGCGGGCCGAGGATTTTACGACCGTTCGCCTTGGACTTGGCCGAATGGACATCTCCTCCATGATTCGCACGCCCGCAGTCCGGTTCAGCATCCGAAGCGATGAGTTGGAGGAGCAGCCGGCAAAGCTGAAGGCGGACTATCAGACGATCATGCAGATCCCGTCTCTATTGTGTATCGGCCAGCAGAAGCTGACCGGCATTATCGGCGAACAGACGCGTGTGCAGGAGGTCGTCCGCAATATCATCCTGCAGCTGGCCATGCTGCACAGCTATACGGACGTGCGCCTGATCTGCCTGTTCCGGGAGGCGGAGCGGGAGCGGTTCAGCTGGATCCGCTGGCTGCCGCATGTGTTCTCACCGGACAAATCCCACAGGCTGATGGCCTGCTCGGAGACAGAATATCAGGCAGTGCTGTCCTATCTGCTCGATGTGCTGCGCGCAAGAGACTCCCGTGACGCGCTCCAGAGCGACGAGACGCCGCTGCCGGTCTATGTCGTGCTCTGCACAGACCCGAAAATTCTTTACAATCACGCTGTCTACCGCTATCTGACTGACGGCGGCAGCTATAACGTCTTTTTCCTGCTGGCTTACGGGCATATGGAATTCCTACCGAATGAATGTAAATATCTCATCCAGGCAGACGACAGTTTTTCCGGCGCGTTCCGGATGGATCAGAACCGCAGCGAGACGGATCTTGTGTCGTTTGATCCCGCGGCTGCGTCCATGGCCGAGCAGACAGCCCGGCAGATCAGCCGCTACTGGGTCAATGAGATTGCCGACGGCGAAATTCCCAACCAGATCGGTTTTCTGGAAATGTATCATCTGTCCGACATTCGCGGCTGGGATCTGCTCAAGCAGTGGAAAACGCACCGGGCGTATGAAAGCATCCGCGCGCAGATCGGCGTCAGCTACGGTGCGCAGCCGGTGTATCTGGATATCCATGAAAAGCAGCATGGCCCGCACGGCCTCGTCGCCGGTACGACCGGCTCCGGCAAGAGTGAACTGATTCAGACGTTCATTCTCTCCCTGATGCTGAACTATCACCCGGACGAGGTTGCCTTTATCCTGATTGACTACAAGGGCGGCGGCATGGCGAACCTGTTTGGCGGCACGCCGCACGTTGCAGGCGTCATTACGAATATCTCCGAGTCCGGGAGCGGCGAGGAAAAGAGTGCATCTGCCAGCGTCAACCAGACGCAGCGGGCGCTGCTGTCGCTGAAAAGCGAGATCAAGCGGCGGCAGAAAATCTTCAGTGAATTTGGTGTCAACCATATTGACCAATACAACAAACTCTACCGGCAGGGCGCAGCGGCAGAGCCGTTGCCGCATCTGATCATCATCAGCGATGAATTTGCCGAACTGAAAAAGGAGCAGCCGGAGTTCATCAAGGAACTGGTCAGTACCGCCCGTGTGGGCAGAAGCCTCGGCATTCACCTGATCCTTGCCACGCAGAAGCCCTCCGGCGTCGTCGATGATGAGATCTGGAGCAACGCACGCTTCAAGCTTTGCCTGAAGGTGCAGGACCGGCAGGACAGCATGGAAATGCTCAAGCGGCCGGAGGCTGCGGATTTGACGCGCATCGGACGCGGCTATCTGCAGATCGGCAACGACGAACTGTTTGAACTCTTCCAGTCCGGCTATTCCGGTGCGGAGTACCAGCCGGAACTGGAGCCGGAGGAATTGCAGCTAAACCAGATCGAACTGCTTTCGCTGGACGGTACGCGCACACGCAAGCGCACGCGGCATCCGGCAGGTACGCAGAGCATCTCCCAGCTGGATGCCTGCGTTGCCTATATTGCGGAGACAGCGCAGAGCGCTGGGGTCCATCCGGCCAGAAAGCTTTGGCTGCCGATGCTCCGCAGCCAGATCACGCTCGAGCCGCTGCTCGGTCAGCTTCCGGCCAGGCCGTATTCCGCAATTCTCGGCAAGATCGACTATCCGGAGCAGCAGGGGCAGCCGCTCTATACGCTCAGCTTCCCGCGCTGCGGCAACGTGCTGATCATCGGCAGCGCCGGTTCCGGCAAGAGCACGCTTGTGCAGACGATTCTCTATACGCTCAGCATCCGGCAGACGCCGGAACTTTTGAACTGGTACGCGCTCGACTGCTCGAACCATCGGCTTGACGCTCTGCGCAGCACACCGCACTGCGGCGGGATCGTTTATCCCGAGGAAGAGGAAAAGGTCAAGCGCCTGTTCTCACAGCTTACGGAACTCATGCAGGAGCGCAAGCGGATGCTGGCGGATGCCGGTGCTGCGAATGCGGAGGATTACCGCGCGGCCGGCAAGGGCGTGATGCCGCTGACGCTGGTTGTAATCGACAACTATGCCGGATTTATGGAAAACTATGAGCGCTTCGCGGAGCCGCTTTTGAAGCTGCTGCGCGAAGGTATGGCCTGCGGCATTCAGTTTATCGTGACCATGAATGCACCTATGGATATGCGCAGCCGATGGAGCCAGAACTTTACGACGACCATTCCGCTGCAGCTGAACGAGCGTGCGGATTATTACAGCTATCTCGGCCTTACGCCGCAAATGATGCCGACGGGTGAGCCTGGAAGCGGCCTTACCATCTTCAACGGCAGTGTCGTACAGTTCCAGTGCGCCTATGTCGCCGACCCGAAGGCGTGCAGCACGCTCGCGCTGCGCGCTGCGTCCGGCTATCGCGCCCCGGCGCTGCGATATATTGACAAGCAGCAGCTGTATGCCGAATTTTTACAGGAAACGGCTATTCAGGCGCTGCCGGAGGATGCACTTCCGCTCGGCTGGTACACGCGCAGCATCCGTCCGTACAGCCTGCGCCTGCAAGATACGTTCTGCTACTTTATCAGCGACGTGCAGGGCGCGGGCGCGCAGGCGGCGGTGGAAAACCTGCTGCTAAGCATTTCGCAGAAGCAGCTGGAATGCCATATTGTCTGCCGCGGCAGCACCGCACCGTATGACGCGCAGTTCCGGCAGTACTGCAGCTATGAAGACGTGCTCGCGCTTATGACCTATCTGCGCGATCTGTTCAAGACGCGTGCAGCGGCAAAAAAGGAATACGCTGCGTCTCACACGGAGGCGGAATGCGAGGCGTATCTGCGCACGGCATTCCCACCGGTCATCGTCCTGTTTGAAGATTACAATGCCTTCTGCGCTATGAGTTATTCGCCTGGTACGCGGGTTTCCTATACAGATGTCTGGGAGACGCTGCTGAAAAATGGAAGAGGCTATGGCGTGACCTTCCTTGCCGTGTGGAACCGGGCGCTGTATCAGCAGAATTTCCAGAAGCAGGCCGTTCAGCTGTTTTTGTCGTATCAGACCGGCGTGCATCTGGGCGGAAAGCTGGACGCGCAGCGTGCGATCGAAACCGGCCTGTCCATTACCGAACAGGCACGGATACGCCCGCCGGAGACGGGCTTCGCGCTCGAGGGTACACGTTTGTCGGAGGTCTATCTGCCGCGCACTGCCGCGCCTGCAGAGGAGTTGTGATCCGGAATGTACGATACTTATATTATTGACGACAAGCAGGCTGACCGGAAGCATCTGCGGGACCTTCTGGTGCAGTATCAGATCCAAAACGGCGTTGAGGCAAGGATTACCGGCTGCACATTTGCAGATCAGCTGACGCCGCAGACTGTGACGGTCATGTATTTTCTTGACGCTGCCGGCGGCCGTGTACAGCCGGTCATCGCGCAGGTGCGCGCCGGGCAGACGCAGCACCATATCGTTTTGACTGCACCAAGCTTCCAGCAGCTGATTCAGGCTGTGACCGCCGAAACGCTGCCGACAGGGCTGCTTTTGAAGCCGGTCGGAGCAGAGGAACTGTTCCGGCTGCTGCGCGCAGTGGAGCAGCCGTCTGCTGTGCAGACGCAGGCAACCTATGTCTGGACGGTCAAGGCCCGGCGCTATTCCATCGCACAGGACGCGATCTTATATTTTGAAAGCCGCAGCAAAAAGACGTTTCTGGTAACGGCGGCGCAGGAATATGAGCTTTCCGCGTCGCTGGATGCACTTGAAGAGCAGCTTGGCAGCCGATTCGTCCGTACACACCGCAGCTATCTGGTCAATCAGCGCCATATCCTGTCCTATGACGCGGGCACGATGACCGTGACACTGGACGATGAAAGCGTCGTTTATCTTTCCCGCACGGGAAAAGCAAGACTGAAGGAGGCATTGGCATGGTAACCGGCTACCGCTTTACGGAGGACGAGTTCATCTTTCTGGCGTATTTCTACCAATGCACGACGGTTCCAGCGTGGTTTGTCTGTGAGCCGGAGCAGATCGACCCGGAAAAGGCGCTGCGGACGCTGGAACGCAAGGGGATGCTGTTGAAAAACGGCGAGAAGGACACACCGCATCCGGTGGTCGAATACCTATTTTCACAACTTGCGCAGACACGCGCTTTTTTCGGCGGGACAGACCGGATCTTCTGCTATTTTTGCCCGCAGCTTACGATGGCCGCAGAGCAAAGCGGCGCGGCGGTGCGTTTGCTTCCGTTTCAGACGCCGCAGGACTGCTTTGCCTATCTGCGGGAGAGCGGGTATGAACGCGAGGATCTTCAGCCGTCTGCCCGGCAGGAGGATGGCAGTATCCCGAATGAAACAGAAAAAATGCTTTGGAAGCAGTGGGAGGAAGCGCTATGAACAGCGAAAAAATTCTGATTGAGATCAATGTCGCCGGGGTGAACCGGTCGTTTGACTGCATCGTGCCGCGGACGCTGTCGGCGAAGCTTCTTTGCCGCGGGTTTCTGGAGTTGGTCGAGCAGAGCATGGGGATCCCCTTCGGCGCTTACCGGCAGGCGCTTCTGATGTCGGAGCGTACGGGCTGCATTCTTTCGCCGGAGCAGACGCTCGACGACGCCGATATCGACAGCGGCGACACGCTTTATCTGGTCTGAGGCGCGCTTTTCGGACGGAAATTTACCGTTCATCGCGCCAAGTGTACCGTTCGTCGTCATTTCATCCCAAACCCGGTTCGCTGTGTTAGACTACAATCACAGCAAGGGAACAGACAAAAAACAGAAATGAAGAGGTGAGAAAATGGCAGAGATTCGATGGGATTATGAGCAAATCAGCAGCTTTGTTGATCAGCTCGAGGCATGTATTGATGTGCTGAAGGATCAGCAGACATTTCTTAAAAGATTTCAGGCAGATGCAGCGGGTAGCTGGGCCAGCGAAGCAGGCCAGCTGTATGGCGAACGGCTGGATGTTGACATAGAAGAAATCGGCAATGCAGTCCGGACGTTTGAATCAGCAAAAAACCAACTCCGGCAAACCGTCAGGACCTATGCCGGCGGAGAGTTGAACACAATTAACCGTCTGAACTGGCACTACTACAATCGACTTTCTGTGAGGTGATCTCTTGAAACTGGAACTCGAACTTCAGGCACTTTCCAAGGTCTATCAGGACATGAGAAGAAACGAATACACCATGACATATCTTCAGAATATCCTGAATGCGAATCATTTTTCGGATGAGGTATGGAAAGGAAGAGGAAAGGACGCTTATCTTTCGCTGGAAAAGAACCTTCAAAACACACTGACGACCTGCAGTACAAGACTTGCAAACTCGGCCACCGTTCTGTGGAATGCCCTGCAGTCCTACAAGACGGCTGAGCAAACGGTCGGCACAGATACACTGCAGCTGAACGCAGATCAAATATTCTGAAAAGAGGTGATTGCCCATGGGTTTGATCAAACTGGAGCCTGCGGTTTTACGACGCGCAGCAAAAGATTTGAATCAGTCGATTTCGCAGCTCGGTTCCGTAAACAATCTGATTCAATCCGTTGCCCCGGAGATCGAATACAACTGGCAAAGCGAGTATACTCCGGAGTATCTGGAATGTCTTGAGGCGCTGCGGCAAAACACGCGGAAAATCAGAATGGAACTGGAGGACATTCAGAGAAGCCTCCGCAGCACTGCAACTCGTGCAGAGCAGGCCGACCGGGAAGCGCAGCAGGCGCTCAACGGAAAGTAATAAGCTGTAACTCAGCGCATAAGCGCAAAATATATAATAAAAAGGGAGATTTAAAAAATGGCAAAAATGGTAGTAGATACAGAAGCAATGCGGCGCACCGCAGGCGAGTTTGAACAGGAAATCGGATACTGGCATGATCTTGTCGACCAGATTTGGCGCGCAATGACTGATCTGGACGCAATGTGGGACGGCGATGCAAACGACACCTTTAACGCCATGATTGAAGAGGATAAGCCCAAGTTTACACGGCTGGAGGAAATGATGAACCTGTATAAAGATGCCATTACGAAGGCCGCAGGCAAATACGAAGAGGCCGAAGGCGAAGTTTCTCAGATCGTCAAAACCCGCTGAGCATATCGAATTTTATATACCAAATCCAAACAATCATGATTTAAGAAAGGAATAAATGTTATGAATAAATTACTGGTAACGCCGTCTGAGGTCAACGAGAAGGCAAAGGAAGTAACAAACCTGAAGGAGCATATGATGAGCCATCTGGAGAGCATCAAAACGAAGATCCAGAACATGACCGCAAGCAACTGGGTCGGCACAGCCGGAGAGGCCTACATGAATCAGTTTATCCATGTGTACAATCAGTCAATCGCCGCACTCGATACGCTTCAGCAGCACGCCAACAATCTTGCGCAGGCCG
>OGPR01000070.1_pt1 | contig 126247 bp, 99 predicted proteins | sample 1552981 | NCBI WGS metagenome assembly OGPR01 (sample SAMEA2580260, study PRJEB22360) | human gut metagenome | biome: human gut; feature: human-associated habitat; material: faeces | place: Denmark | collected 2008/2010 | reverse complement strand
CTTGACAATCTACCTAGCCCCAGTAAAATCCCCCTTTCCCGGGGAAAGGGGGCAGTTCGGCAAGGATGCCGAAATAAGGACACACCAAGCTTTGCACGATGCAAAGCCATCAGAGTGTCCTAAAGGGGATAGGGATAATAAATCAGAAGTTTGTTTCAAAAACAGACTTTTTCTACAATCTGAACGGACAGCCGTGAAGCTGTCCGTAAATCTTATCTGTAATTTTTAACGCTTATCGTCCTTTGACTTTCTGTTGCTGATGACCGAGCCTGCAATAATTCCTCCTACAAGGACTGCCGCACCTGCTGTGCTTAACACTATCCAGCCGGGGAATGCGTTGCTTTCCGCTGTCTGCCCTGCAATAAGTCCGTTCTGTACCATTTCTGCTCTTGCATTACTGCCGTTGTCAACGGGCGATTGAGCGGACGCATAAATGCTTACCGTGATTAATGTAGTTGCAAGTGCAGCTATTGTCGTGATTGTTTTTAATAGTTTTGTCATAATTTTCAGTCCTTTCATAGTTTTACGTTTCATTGATGTAATGTAAGGTGTATTTTCTTTCCTATTTTTAGTATAGCACATAAAAACTGCAAGTCAATATTTATGACAAAACTGTAACTATTTTGTTACCGGTTTGTAACCTTTTCCGGCTGTTCGGCAGGTGCATCAACTGCCGAACATTTACCTGCGGACGAATGAGGGCTTTCATTATACAGAAAAGCGGCTGACAGCCCAAAAAAGCATCAGCCGCATAACAGATATAATTGTATAACCCGTATATACATTATTAATCAAGCAATACAGTTAAATCATAACCGAAGCATATCAGACACACTGCTATATACAGAATCGGATTTGAAATAATGACAATTAACCGTTCTAAACCCGTTCTGCACTTTCGCAGAAAATAAAATGTTGATAAAATAACGAACAAGAAAATAGCACACCATGCATAATAGATAGAATCCAACAGTTCGTTCAGAAGACAAGCAATAAAGATAAAAACTAAAGAAATTGCCGGCACGATAGCCCTGTCTTTAAGATAAAAGCTTGTATCGGTTTTGGTGATCAGAGTAATTACTATCGGAAGAAATCCGCCAAGTAAAGTGCTGAACAAACAGCCGAGCCTTAAAGCGTTTAATTCTTTGCCAATAGAAAAAATGACAAAAGAAGTTCCGAATATCAGACATATTAATATCGGGAAAAACAAAGAACCGATAATCTTTCTGCTTGTAAAATTATGCTTCATGAAGCCTCCTATACCGGAACACTACAGTTTAGTTTTTTTGCAGACCAATCTTGTTAATTTTGCCAGAGCGAAAGAGGGCAATTGTACAACAAGCATTTCTAATACTATAATTACCGCATCGGTAAAAACATCGGGATTAAAAAATTGGGAACTTCCACTATGGAGATAGTAAAATAAATACACCCCCTCGTTTTCGAATATCAAGACAAACAGAAATGTAATAACCGCACCGCAGAATATTGCGTATACGGGCAAATCAAAACAAAGAACCGCCAGATACGTTATAAGTATTACCGCAACGAATGAGCAAGCTATCTGGATGTCATCAAAACTGCCGTCCATAACGTACATAATAGAATGGATAAGTATATGCATTAGCAACACCAATACTTGCATCCCGATACCTAAACTTATGTTTTTTGCAATCTTCATTTGATCCTCCTGTCTGTCGATGTTGAATCAGATAGTATAACACCTGTAAGATATGTTCTTTTTCCTGATTTCAATATATCATGCAAAAAAGGTAAGTCAATATTTATGACAAAACTGTAACTATTTTGTTATCGGTTTGTAACCTTTAGAATCATTCCGAAAGTGTGTATGTATCAAGAATAAAGCTTCCGCTTGCAACGTTGACATTAACATTCGCTTCGGCATTTCCGTATGAAATACTGCCGCTTCCTGTAAGTTTTTCATTTCTTCCGTCAAGACCGATTTTTATCGAACCCGAAGCAACGCTGTATGCTACCCGTGCCCCTGTGTCCTTTGGTGCGGAGATATGCGCTTTTCCGCTTGCTACTTTTGCATCTATGCCTGTAATCTTTTCTGCACAGCCAAGCGTAAGCGAACCCGATGTAACATTTGTGTACAGTTCACCGCCGCCTGCATTCAGTGAAGCGATTTTACCGGAGGTAAGACTGTATTTGCTCTTTTCGCTTATGAATCCGTCAAGTGTAGTCTTACCGCTGAGTACCGATACATTTACATTATTGTGTTTATGAGTTCTTGAAGATATATCAGCCGATCCCGATGATACATTAATATCAAAATTTTCTGCGGCAACACTTGAGTTTATCTTACCGCTGTATAACTGAATTTTTGTACTTTTTTCAGTATGCGGCATATCTCCCGACAGCGAGCCTGAAGCTACCGTTACATCTGCATTTTCAAGCGTACCGTTATCTCTGTAGCTTTCGGGAAATGATATTTCTATCTTTGTCGGAACGCTTGCAAGTGTAAAGAGTGAAAAGAATGAAAAGCCTGATTTTTCTTTAATGTTAAGCGTACCGTCAGTGATATTACATTCTATTTTCTTGTTTTTATCCACCGTAACATAACTTACCTTTACCTCGTTACCGCTGTTGTACGAAATATTTGCATTTGCACTGAGTACGCTTATATCAAGTCCTGAAAAAGTATCTGTAAAAGTAAACTCCTGCTTTTCTGAGTTTTTGTCGATTATATTATTCATATACTTCTCTCCTTCAAGCAATGTCGGCAATGCCGTAACTGCACAGCCCAAAATTCCTAATGCCAGCAAAACGGCTGATATTATCAGTATTATCTTTTTCATCAGAAACCTGCCTTTCTTCCTGCAAACGTTCTTACATGAAGTCTTGCTACCGCTTTTATCACACCTGCAAAACCTTTTATAACGTTTGGCGTGAACGCCGCCATAATTCCGCCGAGTCCAAGGATAACCATTCCTGCAAATACATTGAACATTCTGCCGAACAGAAGTGCCGTAACACTGTCAGAAACAAACGGCAGTATAACGGAAATGATACTTACCACACCGGAAACAATAAAAGCAAACGCTACCGCAATATAAACTATAACAAGTGATGCCAACGTAGGCAATGCCCAGTCAAGTACAAACAGATCAAGCAGTATAACACCTGTTATCATTCCGCCGCTGATCTTGCCTGTATTGCTGTCAACACGATTTACCCCGGCAGTGATATTCTGCACATTGCTATTACTGCTTTGTACATTTTCCGAATTCTCCCCGGCATACTCCTTTACTATCTCAACAGGATCGCCGAGCTTTGCGCATATCTCGCTTTCGGTTTCACCGTTTTCCTCTCCCTCCGAGAAATGACGTTCAAAATCCTCAGCCATTTCCCCGAACGATAATGAATATTTCTCAGCCTGTGATTTCAGAGCCGCCATAAACTCTGCTTTAGTGTTGTAAGTCATAATTCAATTCCTTTCTTCAATCAATACCGAGTATCTTATTGACGGACTTATAGAAATCCGACCATTCGCTTATCTGTACCGACAGCTTCTTTCTGCCGATGTCGGTCAGCGAATAATACTTTCTTGAAGGACCCTCGCTTGATTCTACAAGATAGGAGGTGATGCACCCCTCGTCTTTAAGCCGTTTCATAAGCGGATAAATTGTCCCCTCTGTGATATGGATGCTCTCCGAAATTGCATTTACAAGCTCATAACCGTAGCAATCACGGTCTGACAGCAGGGCCAGTACGCACAGTTCCAGCGTTCCTCTTTTAAGTTGTGGATTCATACACCGCTCCTTTCTGTTTCTTTGTACTAAGTATAACACAATGTACCTTGCGTTGCAAGGTAGCAAGCGTTAAATTATAGCCGAAATTATCGGCGGTATTTTGTGTATTCTGTACATAAGCATAAAAATTTGTTTAATGTGCTTCTGTTATATCATTCAGCTCCGTCTACGATAGTAGACTACCGATAGTTCTTTTTGCGAGATAGCACTTCTCGGGTTCGCTATTTGAATCAATACACCTGTCAATATTAACGAGGGAAAGAACCAAAGGGACTAGGGAGAGTCTGAGCCTCGCTTACGCAAGGCTCGTGCACTCCGCTAAAGCTCCGCTGGACTGCCGCCCCTAACCCTATCCCTTAGGTTCTCTCCCTCGTGCTCCCTCTTTCCTTACCCACACCCGTACCCCGCTGGGGTGTTGGATAAACTCGAATAACCACCTGAACATTGTATGAACTGTTAATGCAGGGACGCTTAACGCTACACGTCCGCAGGTTAGTACATATATCTCAGGTTAGTAGCGTTTTTTTGAAGAGTCAATGTCAGAGCAGTTGTACAGATGCACTCACGAAACTATTAATGCCTTGTCGGTACTGAAACTGTTTTCGGCGATGTTGGTGATGTGTTTCACAGTACAGCTATAATAACAATAGGTTTTTTGACAGATTGAACCGCCGTGCGAAACACGGCGGTTCATCGTTTATCTGATTGTTTTTGATTACTTGATAACTCTTACAGAAATCACAGCTTCTCCTGCTCTTATCTTGTCGGCTACGCTGTCTGCATTGCCCTTAACGTCAAGAACCGTATAAGCATAGTCCTTCTTTGACTTGCTCTCCATGTTCTCAATGTTCATACCTGCCTCAGTGATGCAGGTTGTAATCTTTGCGATAAGGCCTTCAACATTCTTGTGGATAACGCATATCTTAGCGTCACCTGTCATTGACATTGAAACGTTGGGGAGATTTACGCTGTTTACAATGTTGCCGTTCTCAAGATAATCCTTGATTTCGTTTGCAGCCATAACAGCGCAGTTATCTTCACTTTCGGGAGTGGAAGCTCCGAGGTGAGGAAGTGCAACAACACCGTCAACACCGAGTATCTTGTCGCCGGGGAAGTCGGTAACATAAGCCGCCATACCGCCGTTTGCGAGAGCCTCAACAACTGCGTCCTCGTTAACAAGACCGCCTCTTGCGAAGTTCATAATGCGGACGTTCTTCTTCATTGTCTTGATAACGTCTGCGTTTATCATATCCTTTGTTTCGGGAGTAAGCGGAACGTGTACTGTGATATAGTCGCAGGTTTCGAAAATTTCCTTGTTGCTCTTTACATACTTAACCTTGTTTGAAAGGTTGAGAGCGCCCTGTACAGAAAGGAACGGGTCTGCACCTATAACTTCCATACCCAGCTCAGCGGCTGCGTTTGCAACTAATGCGCCGATTGCGCCAAGACCTATGACACCGAGCTTCTTGCCCTTTATCTCAGGACCTACGAACTGGCTCTTGCCTTTTTCAACAAGCTTGCCTACTTCGTCGCCCTTGCCCTTTAAGGTCTTTGCCCAGTCGATAGCGGCTGTGACCTTACGGCTGCTGATGAGCAGACCGAGTATTACAAGCTCCTTTACTGCGTTTGCGTTGGCACCGGGAGTATTGAATACTACGATACCCTTTTCACTGCACTTGTCAACGGGAATATTGTTTACGCCTGCACCTGCTCTTGCGATAGCGAGTAAATCATCGCCAAGCTCCATTTCGTGCATAGAAGCGGAACGAACGAGTATTGCCTGCGGATTGTCTATATCGTCGCCTACAGTGTACTTGCTTCTGTCAAGAAGGTCTGTACCGCAAGCGGCAATCTTATTTAATGTCTTTACGTTGTACATTGGTATATCCTCCTGTACCTATACGGTTATAATCAAGCATTTTCGGCTTCAAACTTCTTCATGAACTCAACGAGCTTTTCAACACCCTCGATAGGCATAGCGTTGTAGATAGAAGCTCTCATACCGCCTACGGTTCTGTGACCCTTGAGGTTTACAAAGCCTGCCGCTGTAGCTTCCTTTACGAACTTTGCGTCAAGCTCCTCGTTGCCTGTTACGAAAGGTACGTTCATCAGCGAACGATCCTTCTTCTCTACTGTACCCTTGAACAGCTTGGACTGATCGAGGAAATCGTAAAGAATCTTTGCCTTCTTCTCATTGTGAGCCTTCATAGCCTCAAGGCCGCCCATCTTCTTTATCCACTTGAATACCTTGCCGCAGATATAGATACCGTAGCAGGGAGGCGTATTATAAAGAGAATCGGCATCAGCCTGCGTCTTCCACTTGAGCATTGTGGGAGTTGCGGGGTTAACGTCATCTCTGATGAGGTCTTCACGGATTATAGCGATAACAACACCGGCAGGACCAACGTTCTTCTGAACACCGCCGTAGATAACGCCGTACTTTGTTACGTCTACAGGCTCTGATAAGAAGCAGGAAGATACATCGGCTACAAGATCCTTACCCTTTGTGTTGGGTAACTGCCAGAACTTTGTGCCGTAGATAGTATTGTTTTCGCAGATGTAAACGTAGTCTGCGTCTTCGGGAATATCAAGATCCGAGCAATCGGGGATATAAGAGAATGTCTTATCTGCCGATGATGCAACAGCTACAGCCTCGCCGTACTTCTGTGCCTCCTGATATGCCTTCTTAGCCCACTGGCCTGTGATTATGTAAGCAGCCTTGCCGTTCTTCATAAGGTTCATGGGAACTGCAGCGAACTGCTGTGACGCACCGCCCTGTAAGAACAGAACCTTGTAGTTGTCGGGGATATTCATAAGGTCACGGATATCCTTTTCTGCTTCCTTTATAATTGCATCATATGCCTTTGAGCGGTGGGACATCTCCATAACGGACATACCCGTTCCTTTGTAGTCAAGCATTTCATCTGCTGCTTCTTTAAGTACCTCTTCGGGAAGTACCGCAGGACCTGCGCTAAAGTTGTAAACTCTCATTACCAAAAGCCTCCATGTTAAATTACGGTGAATTACCGTGTTTCCGAATTCCGCTATGGCGAATTTCGCCTGCGTACTATATTATTATACTATCTAATTTGGATATTGTCAATGACTTTTGCAAGTCGTGCGGTGTTTTTTCGTCAAAAATGCCGAGTGGGTAAGGAAAAAGCGGCGGAACTATCCGCCGCAACAGGTTGTAGGAAAAGGACATTATCAAATATATCTATTTTATGCCATTAAGTATTTGCTACCGATAGCGCTATTTGTCGGACAGCACTTCTCGGGTTCGCTATTCGAGTGGGTACACTTGTCAATATGAAAGAGAGCGAGAACCAAAGTACTTAGAAAAACAACTTCTAAGCAATTACAATCCCCACCATAGTTGGCTCAGCTTGACCGAACAACAGAACCTCACCCTTTTAAATGTCAGAGGGTAACAGCGTAATGATGGTGCTAAGGGGGAACAATCCCCACCGTCACGGCTTGGATTTGTTTGGGAGATATTAAGGACAGATTTTCTGAACTTTGTATTGATAAAAGCCTAACTTTCACCAGCCGTGCCACCTCCCCTTTTTCGAGGGGAGGCAAGTGTGATGGTGCGGGGCAAGGGATGGTGCGGTTTTTTTAATGTCAATGTCAGTGCAGTTGTACCGGTATACTCACGAAAATATTAACACCTTGTCAGTACGGAAAGTGTTTTCGGCGATGGCAGCAATAAATTTTACAGTACAGCTTTAATAAAAATCATTTTATATTATCTTTCAGAGATTTCGGACACGGTTATGTCCGCATTACAGCTCTGAGCCGTAATTTTTTATGAAATCGTGATAGAAAACTATTCCTCGTTCAAGCGATTCTACGCTGAGGTTTTCGTTAATTGCGTGTGCGCTGTTGAGCTGTGCGCCCGTCATCATAAGCGGAACGAATCTCAGTACGCAGTCGCATATCTTCGTATAGTGACGTGAGTCGGTGCCTGCCAGCATTATATAAGGTATTCTCGGAATATTGCCGAAGGTTTCCTTTATCCTCTTGTTGACATACTTATACGCATAGCAGTTCATATCCGCAACTGGCGGAACATCAAAGCCTGCCAGCATCTCCATAGAAATGCCGAGCTTGTGGCACAGCTTTCCGAGCTTTTTATACGACTGAGGTAAAGGCTCGTGCACCATAAAGCGACAGTTTGCGGTAACGCTTGCCTTTTCGGGAATCACGTTTGCGCCCTTGCTTCCCTCAGCCATAGTGAATATGCAGGTGGTCTTTACGACCGCTCCTGCAGGACCGCCTATCCTGTGCATTATGTACGGTGCTATCGGTGCGAAAAGCCACAGATTTCCGTACAGCAGGCGGTGCCTGAAGTGGTGCATATACGGTGCCATAGCGTGATACTGCACTCTTGCGGGGTGGGTTATCCTTTTATTGAACGGGTTTCTGTGTTCGATTATATACATCAGCTTTGACAGCTTTGCAAAGGGGTTATTGTTGAACGGAACGCTTGCGTGGCCGCCTCTGCTCCTTGCGGTGAACTTTATGTTGGCTCTGCCCTTTTCGAGTATGCCTATCATAGCGTTATGGGCTACCATTCTGCCCTTGACGCTGTCCTCGTATGACATTACAGAGCCGCCCTCGTCCATAACCAAATCGAAATGTATACCCTTTTCATAAAGATATTCGACCGTTTTTACTGCGCCGTCGCCGGTTATTTCCTCATTGTTGGAGCTTCCGACATAGACATCGCACACGGGGGTGAAGCCTTCTTTTATAAGCTCCTCTATGCTTTCGAGTATGGCGCATAATGCGCCCTTAGTATCGACCGTACCTCTGCCCCAGATTTTGCCCTCGGCTATTTTGCCCGAAAAAGCGTCATACTTCCACTTTTCGCTGTCGGCAGGAACAACGTCCTGATGCGACATAAGGCATATCGGGTTGCGGTTCTTATCCTTGCCTCTCCATATAAACAGCAACGCTCCGTCAATATCGACACGCTCGCATACCCTGTGGATATTCGGGTACTGCTGTTCAAGCAGGTCGTGGAATTTATAGATCTCGGTGTTGTCGTTTCTGCCACGGATACTTACGGTAGGTACCTGTATTATTTTTGACAGATGCTCTGCGTGGGTGTCGCAGTCGATACCGTCCTTATACGGGTCGAACGGCTTATCGTCCGCAAATTCTTTCTTCATAAATACGGCACGGAGTACCGCAACAAGAAACAGTACGGCGTATACCGCAAGCATTCCGAGTAAAACATACAGTACAATCAATAAAGGGTTCACGGTGAAAATTCCTCAAATTATTTATTACAATAGCTGTTGCTGTAAGAACTGTAACAGTTATCGCTCTTTAATTGTACCATATTCACAAAAATTATGCAAGTATCTGCTTATTTTTTTACAGCATTTGATATACAGATGACAATTGCGATGAGGACGCCGCCGATCGGATAACCTATCCAACACAATTCCCAGTTATTAAAGCAGAATCCCATTATAAAAAGCACAATAGTCGCCGCAAGCATTATACCGCCGGATATAGCCGACATAAGTCTGTCCGCGAACGGCTTGTCGGGGTTATTATCCTTATTGTATTCCTCTACATCGTACTTTGCATACTGCATACCGCCGTATATAAACATAGGCGCGGCAACGGTAACACATAAAAGCAGAACCGCCGCGCACAGCGCATCAAAGCTTTCCTCGGTCATAACATCAGATACAACCTTGTCGACAAAGCTCTGCATTACCATCAATGCAATTACGCCGAACAGTACAAGCACCGTACCGCCGGCGATAACAGCGGGGAATTTATTTCTGAATGCCTTTATCTGCTCTACGCTGTAAAACGGCTTGATATTGGGATTTTCCTTGACATAGTTGTCGTGTCGTATGCCGCTTACTATAAATATCGCCGTGCCAACTGTCACAAACAGCATGAATATTGCCGCAGCTATGGTTTCATCAAGTCCCAGAACTACCGTAAAAAGCAGTGTGGTAACACCTGCAAGCACAGTTGCGGTACCAAGACAGATAGCCCTTGTAAAGCTGTTCATTTCCTTATCATATCCTGCGGCATCTTCCGTAAAGTTTTCTTCTGCACTGCCCTTGATCAGTTCGTCAAGCGTGCAGCCAAAGTAATCGCTCAGCGTGATAAGCTTATCAGTTTCGGGAAACGCAGTGTCAGATTCCCACTTTGACACAGTCTGACGTGACACGTTCATAAACTCTGCCAGATCCTCCTGCGTCATATTTTTTTGCTTTCTGTAAAACTGAATATTTGTTCCTAAGCTCATATATACATATCCTTTCCGACAGCTTTTCTGTCTGTCGTCATATTAGCATGATCAGCGTATAAGGTCTATAAACTTCATGTTGCTTTTGAATATTTTCATGTAAATTTGCGGTTGCATTGGCTTTGCAGAGCCGTTTCCGGCTTGTTTCACTTTGCGCCCCAGATACAGCAAACGGCAGAAAGCATACACCCTCTGCCGTAAGATTATTTTGTAAATTTTAAGCAATCAGTCTATCGGGTCGCCTTTAAGCTCTTCTTCGGTAAGCTTGATCGTTGACTTGTCGGGGGCTTCGACATTCATAAATTTTCCGACAAAGGTGGACAGAATAAGTCCTGCGATTATCGGAAGATAGAACGTTAAGAATCTCCATATAAATGTTGAGATACCGACATATTTCGTGCCGTCCGAGCCGATGAATATATTGCTGAAGAACAGCGTATAGCTTCCCTCCGCTGCACCGAGCGCACCCGGCAGGGGCATAAATCCCGAAATCATCAGAACGAATGCCTGACAGGAAATAATCGTCAGATAATCCGTACCCGAAAGTCCGAAGCCGAGATAAATTACATACGAGATTGAGAAGTAAGCCGTGAGCTGAATTACATTATAAATGATAAGTCTTATGATAAGCCACGGTTTTTTCTTGATGAACACGAAATTATCATGATATTCGTCTACAATTTCTTCTACGGATCTGATTTTCTTTATCTTGTCTTCCTCGCTCTTTATAAAGCGGAACTTGAAAATGTGTATCTTTGCAAGCAGTTTTACAGCCCATACAGCCATCTTCTTTACGGGCTTCTTGAAAAACGCCAGCATAAAAAGCAGTATTATTACGATAGTATTTATGATAAATCCAAGAATTACAAGCGCCATAAGCGGTGCGTAGTCGGTAGAGAAATTATTGAAACGGGCTATAAGCACCACGGCGGAATAGCCTGTCAGCACAAACTGATACATTATGAATTTGCTCAGCAGAGATGTCATTGCGTGTGACATAGGAACGCCGAACTTCGTGAAGTAATACACCTGCATAGGCTGACCGCCCGTTGACGACGGAGTGATACAGTTGAAATACTGTCCGAGCAGGGTCGTCATAAATGTTCTGCTGAACTTTGCCTTAGGGTATGTAGCCCTCAGTGCCGCATGAACGCCGAGTGCCTCCAGCAGCCAGTATACTATCATAAGACCCATCGCTATGAACAGGAATCCGACATTTATCTTCTGAATTGAATTGACAAGATTATCAAATCCGTCCACAAAATACACATAGAAGATCATGAATACGAATGCAATTGCGCAAATAATAAGATTCAGCTTATTCGATTTTTTCTTTTTCATTAAGCCTCCCGGATTTGAATAAAGGCATTTTCAGTCTTTACACATTTAACCCAATTTTACAATAACATTATAATTATATCTCATAATGCAGTTTTTGTCAACGAGAAAAAGGTCGATATATGACTTACGGCCCGCAAGGTCGCTCAAGCCGCAGAAAATCAGGTATTTAAAGAGTTTTTGCCGTAACGGGTCGATTTTATCATTACTTTAAGTAATGGCGCTATTCAATATATAAATATCGAAAACGCTTGAATTTTTTCCGCCAATCTGCTATACTTATGTGTGGCGATTTGAAGCGTCTGTATTTTTACAGATGCTCCCATATATAACGAAAGGAAAGGTTTTTTCAATGTATAAAATACTCAAAAGACGTCAGCTCAACGAAAACGTTGTACTGATGGAGGTAGACGCTCCCTTCATTGCGAAGAAGGCGTTGGCAGGTCAGTTCATCATTCTGCGTGTTGACGAAAAGGGCGAGAGAATACCTCTTACCATTTCAGACTATGACAGAGAAAAGGGTACTATTACCATCATATTCCAGATAGTAGGTCAGACTACTATGCTTTTATCACAGCTCAAGGAGGGCGATGCACTGCTCGACTTTGTAGGTCCTCTCGGTAAGGCAACAGACTTTGAGGGTGCAAAGAAGGTATGTGTTATCGGCGGCGGCGTAGGTAACGCTATCGCTTATCCTTCCGCAAAGCAGTTATTCAACGAGGGTGTTGATGTTGATGTTATCGCAGGCTTCAGAAACAAGGATATAGTTATCCTTGAGGACGAATTCAAGAAGGCAAGCACAAACTTCTATATCACGACAGATGACGGCTCATACGGCGAAAAGGGCTTTGTTACAAACAAGCTCCAGAGCCTTATTGACGCAGGCAACAAGTACGATCTCGTTGTTGCGATAGGTCCTGTACCTATGATGAAGTTTGTCTGTGAGGTTACCCGTCCTTACGGCATAAAGACACTTGTATCACTCAATCCTATTATGATCGACGGTACAGGTATGTGCGGCGGCTGCCGTGTAAATGTCGGCGGAGAAATCAAGTTTGCGTGTGTTGACGGTCCTGACTTTGACGGTCATTTAGTAAACTTTGACGAGCTGATGAAGCGTAACTCGACATACAAGGAAAAAGAAGCTCACGACAGAGAACACTGCAGACTTTACAAGGCTGAGCAGTAAGGAAAGGACGATAAGAAAATGCCTAATATGTCATTAACTAAGGTTCCTATGCCCGAACAGGACCCTAACGTAAGAAACAAGAACTTCCTCGAAGTTGCAATGGGATATACAGAAGAAATGGCAATGGAAGAAGCATCACGTTGCCTTAACTGTAAGAACAAGCCCTGCGTAAGCGGCTGTCCCGTTAACGTAAGAATACCCGAATTTGTAGCGAAGGTTGCAGAGGGCAAGTTTGAAGAAGCGTATGAGATAATCACAAGCACAAACAGCCTCCCCGCAATCAGCGGCCGTGTTTGTCCTCAGGAAAATCAGTGCGAGGGCAAGTGCGTAAGAGGTATCAAGGGCGAGAGCGTTTCGATCGGACGTCTTGAGCGTTTCTGCGCAGACTATCACATGAAGCACAGCGATGCAAAGGCTGTTAAGCCCCAGTCGAACGGCAAGAAGGTTGCAGTTGTAGGTGCAGGCCCTTCAGGTCTTACCTGTGCAGGCGACCTTGCAAAGAAGGGTTACGAAGTAACAGTATTTGAAGCATTCCATACAGCAGGCGGTGTTCTGGTTTACGGTATCCCCGAATTCAGACTTCCCAAGGCTATAGTTAAGAAGGAAGTAGAAAACCTTCAGGATCTCGGTGTTGAAGTAAAGACAAACATGGTCATCGGCCGTGTTCTGTCGGTTGACGAGCTGTTTGAGATGGGCTACAAGGCTATCTTCATCGGCTCGGGTGCAGGTCTTCCCTCATTCATGGGTATCGAGGGCGAGGATCTCATCGGTGTTTACTCAGCTAACGAGTACCTCACAAGAACAAATCTTATGAAGGCTTATCTTGATGATTATGATACGCCTATCATCAAGAGCAAGTCGGTAGCAGTTGTCGGCGGCGGTAACGTTGCAATGGACGCTGCAAGATGCGCAAAGCGTCTTGGTGCTGAAAATGTATACATTGTATACCGCAGAGGTATGGAAGAAATGCCTGCCCGTAAGGAAGAAGTACATCACGCTATGGAAGAAGGCATCATCTTCAAGAACCTCAACAACCCTGTCAAGATACTCGGTGATGAGAACGGCAGAGTAAGAGCTATGGAGTGCATTGAGATGGAGCTTGGCGAGCCTGACGCAAGCGGCAGACGTAAGCCTATCGCTAAGGAAGGAAGCAACTTTGAGCTTCCCGTTGACACGGTTATCATGTCAATCGGTACATCTCCCAACCCCCTTATCAGAAGCACAACTCCCGGTCTTGACACCAACAAGAGAGGCTGTCTTGTTGTTAACGAAGACACAATGCAGACAACTCGTGAGGGTGTTTATGCCGGTGGTGACGCAGTTACAGGTGCGGCTACGGTAATACTCGCTATGGGTGCTGGTAAGCAGGCTGCTCAGAGCATTGATGAATATCTGAGCAAGAACTGAGCGACATAAAATTAAATGCAGAAAAGGCTGACGTGATTATGCGTCAGCCTTTAGCTTTTTGAAAGTCTTTTATTTGATGTACTTCTGTTATATCATTCAGCTTTGACTATGATAATGAGCTACCGATAGTTCTTTTTGTCGGACAGCACTTCTCGGGTTTGCTATTCGAGTAGGTACACCTGTCAATATGAACGAGGGAAAGAACCAAGTAATTAGGAAAACAACTGCTAAACAACTACAATCCCCACCGTCACGGCTCGGATTTGTTTGAGAGATATTAAGGACAGATTTTCTAAGCTTTGTATAGATAAAAGCCTAACTTTTACCAGCCGTGCCACCTCCCCTTTTTCGAGGGGAGGCAAGGGTGTTGGTGCAAAGTAAGGGATAGTGCGGTTTTTTGAAGGGTCAATGTCAGTGCAGTTGCTTTGATAAGGTCACGAAATTATTAATGCCCTATCGACGCTGAAAATGTTTTCGGCGGTGTTGGCGATATATTTCACTTCGTGGCTTTAATAATAATCCTTTTATCATCAGCCTTTTTGTTATGTTTAAGCCTGTATTTTGCAGTGTCTGCCGATAAGGGCGCCGTTTTATAATCCGAAGCTGTCTTTCAGTATCTTTTTTCCGCTTTCGGTGACAAATATTTTCTCATACGCATTTCTGACCGCATTTTCGCTTGCGCTATCCTCGTACAGATTTACTATGAAATCTGCCTCGATGAGTATCTGCAGGTCTTTGCCATCAATATCCGTATATGTGTGGTGGCGGGCGATAAGATGCATCACACGCTCTGCGACATCCTCATATCCGCCGACCGACTCAAGAATTTCCTTTGCGATACCCGGACCGAGCTTTTGCTGTATCTCGCCGTCATTTCTGCCGTAGAGCCGTTCGCCCTCATGAATGCCTATATCGTGAAGTATCGCCGCCGTTTCAAGAGCTTTCATCATTTCGTCCGACAGCTTCTCCTGCTTACCGATAAGCCTTGCGAAGCTGTGTACTTTTATAAAGTGCTGTATCCTTTTAGGGTCGCCCTTGTCATATTCTATCGCCGCTGTCAGAAGCCTTTCATGCATAATATTACCGCCTTATTCGCTCTTGCTGTCAGCAGTGCTGTCGGGCTTGCTGTCTGTTTTGCTTTCGGTATTGCTTTCGGGCTTGCTGTCCGTTTTGCTCTCTGTCTTGCTTTCTGTTTTGCTGTCGGTTGCTGTGTCCTTCTTTTCAACCGTCTTGAAAACGGTATCCGATATTACCTTTATCTTATCAATGCTTGCCGTAATCACACGGTTATCCCACATCGTAAGTATATACGGCTTGTCGCCGCCGATTATATCGCAGTAAAGCGTGGTGTACTTTTCGTCATACAGCGTTATGTTTCCAAGCTCGGACAGCTTTCCGTCGGCATAGCTGTAGAACTTGCAAACGCTGACCTGCGATATTCCGTCAAAGTACATAACGGGTATTCCAATCGTTATCTTTCCGTCCTTTTCATAATAGGCAAGCTGTGAAATATCATCGCACACGGGGCTTGTAAGATAGCTGTTCCAATCGCCCGGAGTATTGCTTTCTGCGGTGATGGTGACCTCCGCTTTCTTGTCACCGCCTACGGCAAGCAGTATGCCCTGTCTGTTTCCGCCCTTGTCAGCCTTTACGGTGACCTGCGCTGTCACATTGTCGCTCAGCTTCACGCTGTTGGTGTTTTCTGTGTTTTCCGCCTGTTCGCCGTTGTCGGCATTCACGCTGTACTGCATAGGTTCATCGCCGTATGATGTTACGGTAACGGTTTTTCCCGTACCGCTTATCGAAGATATTCGCTGTCCGTCTGCGATGCCTTCACAGAAATTTATATTACCGAGCGTTTTGCTCGTTGTGATAATGACATTATGACGTTCATCACCGGTATATATTTCTCCGAAAGCCGCAAAGTTATCATCCATCGCAATAACCAGACCGGGATTAATAGCAACATCGGATACTCCGGTTATCATACTGCTCATCAGATCGTCAAACATTACATAGGCAATCTGTGTGTAATATTTATTGTTTATCCTGCTCGTGTCGGTCGCATACATTCCGTCTGAGTTAACCGAACATCCGCCGATGTCACCGACTATGACGCTTTTCGTCATAACCTCATTATCTCCTGCAGGAGCTATCATTGTTGCAGTATAATAGTTAAGTCCGCATACATAAGACGGTATCAGCATATTTTTAAATTCAACAGTCTGCGTTGTTCCTTTATGCGTGTATGCAGGAACAAACGTTTCCGGTTTCTCCGATTCGGCTTTATCAATATCAAAGCTGTCTTTCGTTACGGCGTAAACTTTATTACCGTTTGTATATAAATCGATAAGTTCTCCCGAAAGTATATATTCATCTGTCGCTTTTCCGCTTAACATTCCGCTTTCGTCATAGGTGCGGATAACCGTTGCGTTGTCCTTACTGCCGACAACCGCAAAATACTCTCCGCACTTAACTATTCCTGCATCGGTAAGATCTGTTTCAAAGCTGAAATTGTCGCTGAGCTTGCCGTCCTTTTCCTTGGCGCCGCATATCTCTGTATCTTTTACCGTTGCGACCAGATTATCTCCGTACACGTTTTTCGGCAGAGCGGCCGGCTTCTTTTCGACCGTCACAAAGGTGTCGGGAAGCTGATAGCTTATCTTGTCCCGTGCAGCTGCGGCTTCATTCAGAAGCGTTTCATAGCTGTCTATGTTCTGCTCGACCTTTCCGGGAATATCATATGTAAGGTCGGGAATTATTCCGCAGGCTCTGAGCTGATTCAGTGTAATTCCTCCTGCAACAAGCACTGCCGCACCTATAAACGACGTGATAAGACAGCCCTTTCTGCGCTTTATGACAACGCAATCCTCCTTATCGTCGGATACGTCATAATCCGCATTGCTGTCCATAAGCTCGCCTATGGCACTGCCAATCTCCCTTGCGTTACTGCCTATCTTTTCATCATCGGATATTATGCCGTTAAAATCTTCCGCTTCCTCGCCTGCAGGATTAGCTTCTGCGACAGGCGGTGCCGGTATGCAGAACTCCATAGTAACGCTTTTGCTGTCGCTGTCGGAGTTATCGGTCGGGGTGCTTTCTTCCTGCGTAGCAATGCTTTCATTTTCCGCATTATCTTTTCCGGCTTCTGCGGCAGGAGCTTCCTCAACGTTTTTCTGCTCGGATTCGGGCAAATCTGTATTACTATCTGTATAATTCGATGTATTTTCTACAGTTTCGACATTTTCTTCGCTGTCAATTTCTTTCTGCATACGAAGAATAAGTGCCTCAGCCGCAGAAAGCTTCTCACTGTCGGGTGCTTCCTGTGCATCGGTTTCGGGTGTATTTTCGGATATATCGGCTGTATCTTCCTGCCTTGTTCCTGTTTCTTCTTCTTTATGAACGTTCTTTTTTGCGCTAAGCTCCTCAGTCATACGGCGAAGCGTTTCTTCTTCACGGCGCTTTCTCTGCTCTGCAAGCTCCTTGCGCTGAGTGGCAACCGCAATTATCATACGGTAATCATCGCCGCTCAGAACGGAATTATCCAGTATCTGCAAAAGCTCATCGAACTTCAGATGAGGGTTTTCCTCTATTCTTCTGAACTCCATATTGCCGATTTTGCTGTTTCCTAAAAGCTCAAGAAAATCCGAACCGCTTATTTTAAGCTCCTTGAGCTTACGCAGAAATACGCCTGCGGTCATATCTCCGTTATCCTCGAGCAATCTCCTTATTTCTTCCGGTTTTACTCTGTCGGGTATCTCTACGGAAGAAACGTATTCTTTTATCTTTTGTTCCAGACTAACCATCTATTTTCTTCCTCCGTCAGATATTCGATTCTGAAAGCAGTTGTGCTTTCAATGTTACCTCTGCATTGGTAAGGCAGACTCCTACCGTTTCTTCGGTATAGCCGCACAGCTTGGCGGTTTTCTCCGCACTGCATCCGCACACTGTGCTGACGCTGAGTACAAGGCGCTCTATGTCGGGCAGATCGTTGAGCGCATTTCTTATCTCCGAGCCGCTATCTGTCTTTGTGCATAGCTCGCCGCCTGTTTTGTTGATGTGTCTTATCTTAGTGCAGAGTATTTTTACGAGCCATTCTATGAACTGCGGCGATGAAGTAAGCCTTGCCGCAGGCAGTGCCGCAAAGCTGTCAAGCACTGTCAGGCGTACCGCCTCTACAGCGGCATCCTCGCTTTTCATTGCCATTCTCGCTATTTTATATACAGGTCTGTACACGGCTCTGTAAAGCTGTGCGTAACCTTCCGTATCGCCTGTCTGCGCCTGTTTTATAAGGGCGGATAATTCCTGTGCGTTCATATTCTCACCTCAAAATGTACATATATATTTATCATACCACAAAATCCGCTTTATGAAAAGCCTTTTTTCGCAAATTTTCATATTTTTCGTTCCCGGACACTCGTTATATTGTTGCACAGGGAGATCATTTATGATAAAATAACCGTATAAACGGAGGGCTTTCTATGACCGAAAACGAATTTGAAAAACGCTTTATGGCTGAAATGAGCGAACAGCAGAATACCGCTGTCAAGGCTGTACAGGGAGCGGTTTTACTGCTTGCCGTACCCGGCAGCGGAAAGACGACCGTGCTTATAACAAGGCTGGGATATATGATAAATTGCTGTGGCATCAGCCCCTCTGAGATACTGGCGGTGACCTATACCAGAGCCGCTACGCTTGAACTGAAAAAGAGGTTTGCCGACCGTTTCGGAAGCGAATGCGGCGCAGGTCTTGAAATAAGAACAATAAACGGTCTGTCCGCCAAGATCATCGAGTATTTCTCCACGATATACACGGATGAAAACGTACCGCATCTTATGAGCAGGGAGGGCGACCGCAAACGGCTGATAAGCGAGGTTTATCGCCTTGTCACAGGTGAATTTGCGGACACTGCTACCATAAATGACATCGGCGCTATGATAACATTTGCAAAGAATATGATGCTGTCAGACGAGGAGATAGAGGCGCTTTCGGGCAGTGGCTATGACACGCTCAGAATATACAGGGAGTACAACCTTGCGCTGTCGTCACGCTTGCTTATGGACTATGACGATCAGATGGTGACGGCTCTTGACATACTCCGTAAATATCCCGATATACTTGCATACTTTCACGGAAGATTCCGCTACATCTGCGTTGACGAGGCGCAGGATACCTCTAAGATACAGCACGAGATAATTCGCCTGCTTGCCGTAAAAAGCGGTAATATATTTATGGTGGGCGATGAGGATCAGAGCATCTACGCTTTCAGAGGAGCGTACCCTGAGGCGCTCATCGACTTCGAAAAGACGTATAAAAACGCACAGATACTGTTCATGGAACAGAATTTCCGCTCTACTCCGGAAATTATCGGGGTGGCGGATTCATTCGTAAAGTGCAATCGTTTCAGACGTGAAAAGACTATCCTTGCTGTGAACAAATCAGGTATCCCCGTCCGAATTGTACGCTGTGAACGCAGAAACGTTCAATATGACTTCCTGTGCGGTATCGCCGCAAGAAACGAACAGCAGACAGCGGCGCTTTTCAGAAACAACGACAGTGCGGTTGTTCTTGTCGATATGCTGGAAAGGAACAACATTCCATACAGGCTGAAGGGCGGCGAAAAGACCTTTTTCACAAGCAGGCCTGTGCTTGACATCACTGAAATAATAAGATTCATCAATAACCCGTATGACATTGACAGCTTTATGGCGATATACTATAAAATAGGGCTTTATATAACAAAGCAAACCGCAGAGGCGGCTTGCAAAATAAGCTCTCAGAGGCATATCCCGATAACCGACGCACTGCTCGGCATTGATACAGGTACGCAAATCAGCGTAAATTCAAAGCGGAATATAAAACAGACGGCTCAGCTGATGCAGCAGGCGCAAAACAGCAGTGCCACTGAAGTGCTGAGCATTATCCTGCACGGGATGCAGTATGCTGATTATGCCCACAAGAACGGGCTTGACGAAAACAAATATGATATTCTCCGCATGATTGCGAGAAACGTAAACAGCAGTGCGGAGCTTATAGACAGGCTTTCTGAGCTGAGCGGGATCATGGCGGAGCATAAGGACGATCCTTACAGCAAATTCACGCTGTCTACCGTGCATTCAAGCAAGGGGCTTGAGTACGACTGCGTTTATCTGCTCGATGTAATAGACAATGTACTGCCGTGCATCACTAAGGACAAGCTGAACGATAAGGAGGATATAAAACAGTACGAGGAGGAACGGAGACTGTTCTATGTTGCTGTGACAAGAGCCAGAAATGAGCTGTATCTGTTTTCGTGCAAGGGCGAAAGCTCGGAATTCCTTGACGAGATAGATAAAAATCTGCCGATAGAATACACGGACAGCAACGATATATTCTTTTCTCTGTTTGCAAGAGATATGCTCGGACGTGTTTACTGCGACAGCAAAAACGGCAGAGGTATTATCATCGCCTGCTGTGCGGAAAAGCTGTGCATACGCTACGCAAGCGGTAAGACAGAGCTTAAAACGCTTGCCGAAATGCTAACGGACCGTGACCGCACGGTAACATATATAAAGAGTGAGGAGCTTGAAAAGCTCAATGTTACCGCCGAAAAGCCGATACCGAAAAAGACAGAGAATATAAGGCTCAAGGCTGGCGACAGGATATATCACAGCTCTTTCGGCAATGGTGTAATAAAGAATATCGACAAAGCGGGAATCGGCACGGTTTATTTTGAAAGCAACGGCGAAACAAAACGGTTGCTGCTCAAAGCGTGCCTTGACAAAGGAATTATCGTCTTATCTTAACAAATAACGTGATATTCTGTGCTTTTTTCAAGCTGTGATGTGAGGTAATGCCGCAGACGGCTTCTCGCTGTAGGCAGTACGGACAAAGCAAACCGTAGGATACGGATTTTTGGCAATACAGAGCCGTTTACGGCGGATGCGATTTGCCGCACGAAGCTGTTTACTTAAATTTCCTTAATGTTATGACTTAAATTTACATATATTTGATTAAATTTTCACATATTATGCTCTGCACTTTTGTGCAAAATAGCTGAAATTTAAACTAACAAACTGTGGAAATAGTGAATTGAAATTTATTCACTTTTCGGTTATAATATAATTATAATCATCTTGGTGTAAACGTATACACGCAAGAGTAACATTAAGGAGGACTGAAATGAAACTCTCAAAGAGAATTCTCGCTTGTGCAATCACAGCGGCTATGGCAACATCAATGCTCTCAGCCTGCAACGGTTCAACGACCACAAGCGGTTCTGCAAGCGATGCCGGCACATCGCAGGGCAATTCAAGCACGACCGAAAACAGCAACAGCGGTGACAATTCTTCTACTGACGGAAACGGCGGCAGTAACGGCGGCAACATTGTAGAAGCACCCTCAAACGGTGACACACTCAAGTGGCTCGGTTACTATGATCTTAACACAGACGACAAGGAAATCGTTGACAAGTTCAACGACGCAGGTTATAAGGTAGAGACAATTTCGACAAGCTCAACGGAATACTTTACAAAGCTCGCACAGCTTGTTGCTTCTTCCGACTCTCCCGATATGGTACGCTATGAGTGGCAGTCATACCCTCACGGTGTAGCAAACAACCTTTATACTTCACTTGATGCTTATGTTGACTTTGACAGCGATACATGGTCGGGTATGAAGGATATGATTGAAAACTTCAACTACGGCGGAAAGCACTATTATCTTCCCTACCGTGTAAATCCCGGCGTTGTACTTATATACAACCAGACTGCTCTTGACGATGAAGGTATCAAAACAGACCCGCTGGAGCTTTATAAGGAAGGCAAGTGGACATGGACGGCATGGAAGGATATAATGACCGAATGGTGCAACATCGGCGATGATTACTACGGTGTAATGCCCACAGGCTTCGTTGCAATGCCCTTCATAGTTTCTACAGGAACAACGCTTATAGATGTTGACGGTCCGAACAAGCAGATCATCAACAACATGAAGAACGCTGACGTCCAGAGATGCCAGGACTTCCTTGCCGACCTTGCAAATCAGGGTATGGTAAACTCCGAATACTCAAATCCCGACACTTGTCTTACCGATACAAAGACGCTGTTCGCAGAGTTCGGTCTTGACTGGGGCTGGACAACGGCACAGGCTGCAGCTAAGGATCAGGATATAAGATTCGTTCCGATACCCAGAGATGACAAGGCTGATAAATACTACACCAACACCGATACATTCGGTTATCTCGTTCCCGCAGGTGCAAAGAACATAAAGGCTGCTCTCAAGTATATGGAAATCTGTCGTCTTAACGAAATCGACCCTGAGCTGATTGCTAAGTCAAAGGCTGAAATGACGGCCGAGCATCTTTATTATCCCAAATGCCCCGAATGCGGCGTTTCTACTGCAGACAAGACTATAGAAAAATGCCCCAGCTGTGGTGCAGCACGCAGAGAGAGAAAAAATCACTCGGCAATGTCTGAAGATCTGTACCAGATCTATTCCGATCTGAAGGACACAACAAGCGACAAATTCACATTCCTTTTTGATGATTGCTTCGGATTCTCAACCGACCTTACAAATATGCTCCAGCAGGGCGACAGCGAAGGCAAAGGCTGTGTACTCGGCGGACCGTTCAAGCTCGGCGAATCCTACACAAATCTTCGTGATACATACTATGGTACAGTAGAATCATTCCTTGAGCCTTACAGAGCTTTAATGCAGAAGAACTGAGGATAAACAAGTCAATAATAACAACGAAGGCACCGCTTATGCGGTGCCTTAAGTTTGTAGAAAAAGTCTTATATTTGATGTGCTTCTGCTATATCATTCAGCTTTGCATGCGATAGCGGCTACCGATAGTTCTGTTTGTCGGACAGCACTTCTCGGGTTCGCTATTCGAGTGGGTACACCTGTCAATATGAAAGAGGGAGACAACCAAAGGGATCAGGTACAAGTCTGAGCCTCGCTCACGCAAGGCTCGTGCACTCCGCTAAAGCTCCGCTGGACTTGACAGCCCCTCTCCCTGTCCCTTAGGTTTTCTCCCAAATCAGTTATTCCTCTTGAGCGACGTGAGGAGCGGGAGCATTGCTAAAGCAATGCTCAGACTTGCCTCCCTCTTTCCTTACCCATACCCACACCCCGTCGGGGTGTTGGCGGAACTCGTAAAACCACCTGAACATTGTATATCCTGTCAATTCAGGGACGCTTAACGCTACACGTCCGCATATTAGTACATATATCTTAGGTTAGTGGCGTTTTTTTGAAGGGTCAATGTCAGTGCAGTTGTACAGATATACTCACGAAAATATTAATGCCTTGTCGATACAGGAAGTGTTTTAAGCGGTGTTGGCGATATATTTAACTGTGTGACTTTAATAATAATCAGTTTATCATGACAGACTTAAGGCACCGCTTATGCGGTGCCTTAAGTTATATATGCCTGTTTTACACGGCATCTTTTTCTTCTTCCTTTTCCTCCATTGTGATAATTATGAACGCCATAGTCATAAACACGGCGCATATCATCACAGCCCACTGATTTATTGCTGTCACGCACAGATCGCCTGCGACAGCGCCGATGGCGAACATTGCGTTTATGCTGAAAAGAAGCAAGCCTTATCTCAGATCGTCCCTGTCTTTATGAGCGACATATTCACATATAGATGAAGCCGCTGTTCTCATATTGCCTATACACATTGTGGTGGCACAGGCGTAGCTCTGCGGATATGCGCCTCTTATGCTTATCTTTCTGAATGCCTCTACCTGTGCGCCGCAGGCAAGAGAAATAATGCAGTTGCAAAGGATATTAAGCTCATACGGTATAAATGCCGCCGCAAAGAGTGCCGCTGTCTCGAACAGAATAACTATCTGCCGTCTGTGGAGTGCTCTGCCCTTGAAGATATGATGCACCGTCTGTGCAAGCACAACACCTGCTATAAATGCCATTACAGGAGCAAAATATCTGAGTGCGACAACAAAATTGCCTTTTGCCAGATTCACCGCCATAAGAAGAATATTTCCCGTCTGGGCGTTGGCAAATACCTCTCCCCTGCACATATAGGAGTATGCGTCCATAAATCCTCCGGACATTGCGAGAATGTATACAAGCACCATAGAATTTTCGCAGACGCTGATTTTCTTTTTCATAACATCACCGATAGTAATTGTAGCACATTGCCGCATATCTTTCTATTGTTAAAAACAACAAAAATTATCATAGGCGTTACGGATGAAATGTAAAAAGTTAACGGGCTGCCTGAAGCAGCCCGTTAAACGATTGTCAATTGAGTTTATTGCCGCAATTCCGGCAGAATGACGCACCCGGAGTTACCGGAGTGCCACAATTGCCACAGAATGCCGGCGAAGTCTGCTGTACGGGAGCCGCTTGCGCCACAGCCGCCTGAACAGGAACTTCTGTGTTTGTATCCGCCTGCGGCACATCCTGCGGAGCTTCCTGTGAAACAGGCTGATACTGTGTGTTGTCCTGCGGTATATCCTGCTGAACAGGCTGATACTGTGCGTTGTCCTGCGGTACTTCCTGTGAAACAGGCTGATACTGTGCGTTGTCCTGCGGTATATCCTGCTGAACAGGCTGATACTGTGCATTATCCTGCGGTATATCCTGTGAAACAGGCTGATACTGTGTGTTGTCCTGCGGTACTTCCTGTGAAACAGGCTGATACTGTGCGTTGTCCTGCGGTACTTCCTGTGAAACAGGCTGATACTGTGCGTTGTCCTGCGGTACTTCCTGTGAAACAGGCTGATACTGCGTATTTTCCTGCGGAATATTCTGCTGATACTGCTGGGGGTAGCCCTGCGGAACATTCTGTCCGTACTGCTGAGGGTAGCCCTGCGGAACATTCTGCTGATACTGCTGAGGATAACCCTGCGGAACATTCTGCTGATACTGCTGAGGATAACCCTGCGGAACATTCTGTCCGTACTGCTGAGGATAACCCTGCGGAATATTCTGTCCGTACTGCTGAGGGTAGCCCTGCGGAATATTCTGCTGACCGTAAGGCTGATAAGGGTTATACTGAGGTGCTCCCGCAGGTGCGGCTGCGCCTCTTATAAGACCGTTTGCGGCGTTGAATTTTCCTCTTGCTATACAGCTTACGATAAATGCGGCCAGTCCGAGCAAGCCTGCCGTAACAAAATATAAGGCATAAAACAATATGGGCGTGCCGATATTTGCATCAGCTCCGAAAACTGCCTCGAGCGACATACCGAATCTTGTAGGAACTATCAAAATCCAAGCACTGCTTTCAAAAATTCGTCAGCCGAATCAAAGAAACCGTCCGATGCCATATTAAACAACAATGTAATGATAATGAATGCCAAAATGAGTAATATGCCGATGATAAAATCAATGACAGAAATCACCTGTGCGGCTGTTTTTGCTCCTCTTGCCTTTCCTTTTATGTAAAACGGCGCAAGAATAAAGCAAGCTATTGACGATAAAGCCACCACAATGGCAACTATGAATAAAATTGTCGGAAATGTCATATATTCCGAAAACATTTCTTCAATGTAGCCTGTCAGCTCTTGCACGTTCTGTGATCCTAACTCCATAATTTTCCTCCTTAATGACGGATAACTGTATTTTCCGTAAATTATTTCATCACATTAAATGTGATTTACAACACCATTTTAACACAGTTGATAACTCAAGTCAACACAAAATATATTGCCTTTTGGAGCTTAATGTGATATACTGTTTTTATATAAGCCGTCACACAGACTGTCGGCTTACAGATAAATGTACTTAATGAATAACAAACAGAATATGATTATTACTATTACAGAGCAGTATGGCTGCTCATCCGATTAAAGAAAGGCGGAACAAGATCATGTGTGGAATAGTAGGATATGTAGGCGCAAAAGAATGCACCGCAATACTTGTAAACTCACTTACAAAGCTGGAATACAGGGGTTATGACTCGGCAGGTATAGCCGTGTTTGAGGGCGACAGAATAAAAACCGTCAAGGCAAAGGGCAAACTCAAGGAAGGGCTTATCAAAAAGCTCGAAAACGAGCCTCATTTCACAGCTACGGCAGGTATAGGTCATACACGCTGGGCAACGCACGGCGAGCCGAGCGACATTAACTCTCACCCGATAGGAAACGGCAGAGTATCAATCGTTCATAACGGTATAATCGAAAACTACCGCAAGCTGAAGGAATTTCTCATATCTAAGGGATACGGCTTTGAGAGCCAGACCGACACGGAGGCTGTGGCAAAGCTGCTCGACTACAACTATGACGGCGACACTATTGATACAATAATCAGGACGATTGCCGATATAGAGGGCGCATATTCGCTCGGCATAATGTTCAGGGAGCATAAGAACCGCATATTTGCGGCAAGAAAAGAAAGCCCTCTGATAGTCGGCAAGGGAAAGGGCGAAATGTTTATTGCGTCCGATGTTACCGCTATAATCGAATACACAAGAGAATACTATCTGCTTGAGCCGGGAGAGGTTGCAGATATAACAGCCGACGGCGTTACGTTCTATGATATGCACAAGAATGTCATAGAAAAGGAATTACAGGTTGCTACCTGGGATGTTTCGGCGGCTGAAAAGGGCGGATATGCTCATTTTATGCTCAAGGAGATATGCGAACAGCCCGACGCACTCAAAAAGACGATAAATCCCCGTATCAAGAACGGCTTACCCGACTTTTCAGAATGCGGTCTTACCGATGAAAAGCTGAGGAGCTATCACCATATCTATATAGTAGGCTGTGGCTCTGCAATGCACGCAGGCATGGTAGGAAAATACGTTATAGAAAAGCTGGCACGCACTCCCGTTGTTGTGGATATTGCTTCGGAATTCCGCTACCGTGATCCTCTGCTTGCGCCGGACGATCTTGTTGTTATTATCTCGCAGTCTGGCGAAACCGCAGATACGCTTGCCGCTCTGAAGCTGGCAAATTCAATAGGCGCAGACACGCTTGCGATAGTAAACGTGGTTGGCTCATCAATAGCAAGAGAAGCAAAGATGGTAATGTATACCCTTGCGGGACCTGAAATATCGGTATGCTCCACAAAGGCGTATATGGTACAGGCGGCGTTTATGTATCTGCTTGCTTTCCGTGTTGCGTATGCAAGAAATGCAATTGACGAAGAACAGTGCAGACAGCTTATATCGGAGCTTTCACAGATTCCCTCAAAGGTACAGAAATGCGTTGACGATCAGACACAGTACCAGAAGGTAGCGTCCAAGCTGATAAGTGCAGACAGCCTGCTGTATATAGGCAGAGGTCTTGACTATGCGCTCAGTATGGAGGGCAGTCTTAAGCTGAAGGAAATTTCCTATATCCACTCGGAAAGCTATGCCGCAGGCGAGCTGAAGCACGGCACTATCTCCCTTATCGAAGACGGTATGCCGGTCATCGCAGTTGCCACACAGCACGATCTTTACGAAAAAACGATGAGCAATATAAAGGAAGTAAAGACAAGAGGCGCTACTGTTGTAATGGTATGCGGTGAGGATATGAAGTTTGACGGGAACGATGTTGATTATCCCGTTATGCTCCCTCTTGCAAGAGATCTTCTTATGCCGCTTGTCGCTGTAGTACCGTTACAGCTTATCGCATATTATACTGCGGCGCTCAAAAACTTTGATGTTGACCATCCGAGAAACCTTGCAAAATCGGTAACGGTCGAATAATCACGGAAAAGGAATGTTCAAATGTACGATATAACAGGCGCATTTTCTCTGTGGGATCATCTGGCTGAAACCTCAAAGCCGATAATAATATACGGTATGGGTGACGGCGCACAGAAAATACTCGATGTATGCTCCTTGAAAAATGTAAAAATATCGGGATTCATGGCGAGCGACGACTTCGTGAGAGGTCACAGCTTTGCGGGCTTTGAGGTGAAAAAGCTGTTCGATATTGAGCGGCAGTTCGGTGACTGTATCATACTCGTTGCTTTCGGCACTCATATTGACGAGGTGATACAGCGGATCATCGCCATTTCGGACAGGCACGAATTATACGCTCCCGATGTTCCGGTAATAGGCGGGGGCTTATTCACAAAAGAATATGCCGAGGAGCACAGAGCCGAGCTTGAAAGAGTTTACTCGATGCTTGCTGACGAGAAATCAAAACAGGTTTTCGACGGCTGGCTTGAATATCGTATAACGGGAAGAATACAGCCGCTTTTACGCAATCAGACAGATAAAGCGGAAGGATATGAAATTCTTGACCTCGGCGGCAACGAAACCTATGCGGATCTCGGCGCTTACAACGGCGACACGATAACCGAGTTTCTGGAAGTGACGGGCGGACAGTTCAACAAAATCTTTGCGATGGAACCTGACGGGAAGAATTACGCAAAGATGAAACGCATACACTACAAGCTGAGCCCTTATGACTTCAGAACGGTGAATGCGGGTGCGTGGAGCTGTGACACGGTCTGCGAGTTCATATCAAAGGGCGGAAGAAATTCATCGCTTATCCCCTACGAAAAGGGAAAGCCTGTAAATCCGTCACGGATAAAGGAGATAGAAATGCGCAGTCTTGACAGCTTTGTAAAGGGCGAGCGTATAACCTATATAAAATATGATGTTGAGGGCAGTGAGAGCGAGGCTCTTGACGGCAGTAAGACGGTAATAAAGCGTGACAAGCCGAAACTGCTCGTTTCACTCTATCATCGCACGGAGGATATGTTCGCCCTGCCCATAAAGGTAACGGAGCTGAATCCGTCATACAAGCTGTATTTAAGACAGCACCCGTATATTCCTGCGTGGGATATGAATCTTTACTGCATATAAAACAATTCTGAAAGGGAAATGAATGAAAAAAATCGTACTTGTTATCCTGCTTGTGCTTGTTACCGCAGGAATAGGGCTTTTGCTGTATATGCTGCTTACACGCACAACTCCCGTGTACGCCGGCAGCAGCAGGGAAATTATAAGTGACGGCTCAAATTTTGCCGTTTCGGCAAGCTATTATTCGGGGCTTGACAAGGCAGAGGTCGACACTGCCCTGCTTGATGTGCAGGACGGCGTAGAGGGCGCATTGACGGCTTATGACGCAATTCTTGCAAAGGGAACGCCGGTGTTCCATCCCACCTTCAATATAGCCTTATCGGACTACGGAACGGGTTATTTTGCCGTGCAGGGGTATGCGGAGGATATACCGCTCGATAATCAGAAGCAGATAGGCTTCTACTGTGCCGACCTTACGCTGAATATATATACGGACGGAAACTCAAAGATAATATCCCTGCGGAACATAATGCCCACCGAGCTTACACGTCAGAATGTTACTCTTCCCGTAATATATGACGATGCGTTATCCGCAACCGCTCTTCTCAGCGACAGCACAGATTTTGATATGAGCCTTGCCTTTCTTGACGGCAAGACAAGCACTACGCTGACGTTTGAATGGACATATAATGTACGCTGCAGTGTTCCGCTGAATCTATCGGGGCTTGACGAGCAAACGGTGAGCGCCGACATTACATTCACTAACAACAACGGCGTTGTGACAGCCGCCTTTGCAGGTTAATGCAAAAATTAAAATTAAGAGTTGCACAGATTAAACATTTAATGGATATTTTATAGTTGCTAATCGCCATAATTATGTTACTGTGCAACGTTTTTTTGACGAAATTGCATAATTCTTTGCAAGAAAACGAAAAAACGCTTGCAAAACAGCTTCATTTGCATTATAATTAAAGCATGGGTGCAGTGAAAAACTGCGTTAAAATTCTTTATTATAAGGAGTTTGCGATAATGGAAAAGAATGAACTGATAAAGCTGAATGAAGAAGCTAAAAAGCAGTATGACGAGCTTTGCAAGCAGGGTCTGAAGCTGGATATGTCAAGAGGCAAGCCCTCTCCCGCACAGCTTGATTTATCACTTGATATGCTGACGCATTGTCTTGACGGTGATTATATGTCGGAAACCGGTGTTGACTGCCGTAACTACGGTGTGCTTGACGGTATAGAAGAAGCAAAAAGACTTTGTATGCCTATGCTCGGTGTTGCTCACGATGAAATAATCATCGGCGGTAACTCAAGCCTTCAGCTTATGTACGATACAATGGCAAGAGCGATGCTGCTCGGCGTTCTCGGCGGCGACAAGCCCTGGGGAAAGAACGAGAAGGTGAAGTTCCTCTGCCCCGCTCCCGGTTACGACAGACATTTTGCTATCTGCCAGAGCCTCGGCATTGAGATGATTACAGTACCTTATACTCCCGACGGTCCCGATATGGACGTTGTTGAAAAACTGGTAAGCGAAGATGAGCTTATCAAGGGTATCTGGTGCGTACCTATGTACAGCAACCCCGAAGGCATCACCTGCTCGGACGAAACGGTAAAGCGTTTTGCTAACCTTTCGCCTAAAGCAAAGGATTTCAGAATATTCTGGGATAACGCTTACTGCGTTCATCACCTTACAGATACTCCCGACACTCTGCTGAACCTTCTTGAAGAAGCTAAAAAGACAGGCAAGCAGGATATGGTATTTATGTTTGCGTCCACATCGAAGATTTCGTTCCCCGGCGGCGGTCTTGCATTCATCGGTGCCAGTGCGGAAAACATCAAGTTTATCAAGAGCCAGATGACATTCCAGACTATCGGCTACGATAAGCTCAACCAGTTAAGACACGCTCGTTTCTTCAAGGATTTTGACGGCATAAAGGAGCATATGAAGAAGCACAGAGCTCTAATCGAGCCTAAGTTCAAGATTGTTCTTGATATGCTCGACAAGGAGATTGCTCCGACAGGCTTCGGCTCATGGCACAAGCCCAACGGCGGTTATTTCATCTCGTTCAACGGTCTTGACGGCACAGCAAAGCGTACTGTTGAGCTTTGCAAGCAGGCGGGAGTTGTTCTGACAGGCGCAGGTGCAACTTATCCTTACGGCAAGGATCCTCACGACAACAATATCCGTATCGCTCCGACATATCCTACCGAGGCAGAGCTTGCAAAGGCTATGGAGGTATTCTGCGTTGCAGTAAAGATTGCGGCTACCGAATCGCTTTTAAAGTGATTTCTCTTTCATAATGTTGACGAAACATTAAAATCGTGTTATAATAATAGGGCTGATTTACGTCAGCCCTTTATATTTACGCCTGTAGCTCAGCTGGATAGAGCAATAGCCTCCGACGCTATGTGTCGTGCGTTCGAATCGCATCAGGCGTGCCAAAAAACTGCATCGCAATCAACCGTATTTGATTGCGGTGCTTGTTTTTTGTTTCAGCCTTGCGAGGAGAACGCACAGGTGCGTCTCGAATCGCATCAGGCGTGCCACGTCGGAACGAGTTACGCTTGTTCCGATTTTTTATGCTATAAAAAATCAGTCACCCGCTCCACTGTTCCTCCTTTTCGCAAAAAAGTAACGCTCGGCAAGGCTGCTCGCTTGTACTGCACTCGTCAGCCTTGCCATCGCTGACAACTTTTTTGCGGTCACCGGCTTTGCACCACAATCAACCGTATTTGATTGCGGTGCTTGTTTTTTGCTGTCAGCCTTGCGAGGAGAACGCACAAAATTATAAATTTACTTAATAAAATAAGGGCAACGTCAGCAACGCCACCCTTACAAAAATATCATTAATATTATACTCGTTTTATTTGAAATTGTCAGCAACAAATACACAGCGTTATTCTAATTTTAAGATATTTGTCCTTTTTATTGTACACTGTCTATGCTACAATAACAACATAAACAAGGCGCTTGCGAAAGGAGCGATATTATGTTTGACTGGAACCATAACGGAAAGCACGACTTATCCGACGACTTGTTCACCATCGGGCTTATTCAGCACATGATTGATGAAAGCAAGGAAGATAAAAAGCCGCCTGTGCAGAATAATCGCAGGGGGATTTATCGTCACTATGACAATACCGATACACGCAGTGAAGCAGTAAAATGCTTGTGGATACTTTTCGGAATTGCTATTTTAATCGGCGGTGTTGCACTGACGGTTTGTTTTATTGAAAATCAGTTGCTTTTCATACTCGCTATGACAATTACGATAATAGTAAGCTTTATCGTAATGTCGCAAGGCAACGACAGAGGCGCTTAGCATACAGTAACAGCCCGCAGGAGTTTTATCTTCCTGCGGGCTGATTTTTTAGATTTATACGCTTGCCGTTTCTGCGGTTACGGCTGTATTTGATGTGTTTGCAGAGCAGAGTGGGCAGACGTTTGCGGTTTCGCCTGCAATGAATTTCATCGCCTTGTCGGTACTCCAGAAGAAACGCTCCTCGCCGTAGGTTTCTATAAGGCCGCAGCGGTGGAACATTTCGTCAACGGCAGGCTGTACGCACGAGAAGTATATTTCTATCTTCCTTGCGGAAAGGCTGTCGCAAAGCTCCTTCATAGCCTGTACGCCGGAAATATCAGCTATAGGCACGCCACGCATCGAGAATATCAGCTTTCCGCCGTCATCGACCTCAAGATGTGACAGCTTCTCTGACAGCTTGTTTGATGTTCCGAAATAAAGCGGACCTGTGACATATACGACCTTTGTGCCGCAGAGCTTTCCGTCCTTGTCGGCTATATCTATCTTTGCTTGGTCAACATCCGCAACATTTACCGTCATATCCGAAACCTTAAGCACGAACATAATGACCGAGAAAAGTATACCGATTATAATTGCGACAGTGAGGTCGAATATAACCGTTGCCGCCATTGTGATAAGATACTGGAACATTGCGGTCTTTATCTTTCTGCCGAAAATGTCCTTTATTACCGCAAACTCGTTCATTCTCCACGCAGTTACGATAAGTACGCCTGCAAGCGCCGCCATAGGTATCTTTGACATTACGCCGCCGAGCAGGAACATTGACGCTAAAAGCACCAGTGAATGTATTACACCGGCTATTCTTGTCTGTGCGCCGCTCTTTATGGCAACGCTCGTTCTTGCGATTGCCGCTGTCGCAGGCACACCGCCGAAAAAGGGTATCAGCATATTGCCTATGCCCTGTGCTACAAGCTCCTGATCGCTGTCGAGCTTCTCATTCTTCATTCTGCCAGCGCTCGCACCGCACAAAAGGCTCTCGATAAGTCCGAGCGCCGCAATACTGATTGCAGGGAATATAAGATTCTTGACCGTGTCAAAATCTATCGCCGTAATATCAAGTCGGTCATTAAGTAAAAGCGTCTGCGGTATCTCGCCTACAATGCCGACATTGAAATTAAATATGAAGTTCAGCACCGTTGCTATTATAATAGACATAAGCGACGACGGAATGATAGCATTGAGCTTTTTGGGGTATATAAGCATAAACACTATAACGCATACGCCGATTGCTATTGCCTCAAAATTCAGCGTCTGAGGCGTGTTGAAGTAGCTTACTATCTTATCTATAGTAGAAGCACCCTCGCACTTAAGTCCCGTAAGGTTGTTTATCTGACCGAATGCAATAATTATTGCTATACCCGATGTAAAGCCTGTGATAACAGGTGTGGGTATAAACTGTACCAGTCCGCCGAGCTTGAATATTCCGCACAGCAGAAGTATAGCACCCGACATAAAGCAGGCGATGAACACACCCTGTATCTGATATGTAGCCACAAGCGAGCAAAGGATAGCCGCCATAGCGCCCGTAGGTCCTGAAATCTGGTATGACGCACCCGAAAGCAGTCCTATTACAACGCCTGCGATAAGTGCCGTGATAAGTCCTGCGGCGGCAGTCGCACCGCTCGATATACCGAATGCAAGCGCAAGCGGAAGTGCCACAGCCGCTACTGTGATACCGGCAAGCACATCTTTTCCGAATTTTCCTGCATTATAGCCTTTGAATTCTTTCTTTAAACGTTTGAAATAACGCTTTATCATTTCTCTCCCTCTTTCTGTTCATTTGTCCTGCGGACAAACAGCAACCTCTATATTCTATACCCGAAAGAAAAATTTGTATATATCAAAACTCAACAAAGATTTGTTCACATCGGGGAAATTTTAAGTGACTTATTCAAAATATAAAAGCTCTTTTCCGAACATTTCCTGTTCGAAAAGGAGCCTGTAATTTTCGATGATATCAGATCTCTCTGTAAATCAGAGCATATTTACTCCTCATGCTTTCAGGTACAACCCATATTTATAACTGTCCCCTTGATATTCTTCGCTGATTTTACCGACCAACTGCGTAAATCCAAACTTTGAATATATGTGTACAGCCGTTTCATTATCATCTTCAACGCCGATTGTAAATTCAGAATAACCTTTTTGCATAAGCATGGAAATTACACCGTTCAACAAAAATTGTCCGTATCCACTGCCCTGAAAATCATTATGAATGCGGAAAGCAAAGAGATAAACACGCTTATTTCTTACGGCAAACCTTTCATCGTTATGGACATAAGCGGCGCGTACCTCTCCTATCAGTCTGTCCTCTTGGAACAAGCCGAATATATCGATTTTTCTCTCGTTAATATCTACTGTATTTTCAGCTATCATTTCATCGGGATCGTTGTAGTCAAAGAGCTGAAACAGCAGATTTAATTCGCCTGTGTTCAAAGTTCTGATATTCACTGTTTTGTTTCCTTTTCAAAGTTTATTATGCACAGTCCAATTATTTCCTTCAGAAACGGTAGATCTTCAATAGTCGGATTATCGACCCTGAATGTACAACCGCAGACAGCTTCAAACTCCCGTCCGAAAATGACTTTACGACATCCGCCTTTGCATGAGCCGCAATGACCGCAGTTATCTACATACTTCCACGCAAGCTTTTTTATTTCATCATCAACATCACATTTATCAAGCCATTCCGATTTTATATCATCAGACCATACAGTCCATAGATCTTGCGGCTCATCGGGGTCTTTGATTGAAATAAAGCATACACAACAATTGTTGAATTTACACTGATAGTAGATTTTATCTTTCCAACAATCGCAGTTGTCCTTGTAAAAGTCTACGCCTTTTTCTTCAAGAAATGAAACAAAATCCAACGCCACGCTTTGCGCTTCAAAGAAAAGCCCGTTGCGAATATAATCTTTAATACTTAATTCAGTCATTTTAATTTCTCCGAAATTTATGTCATTTTTTGCCAATACATTATGTTCAAATATTTAAATTCGGCGTTGACGTTATCATTGTATTGTTATAGTACACAGAAAAAATTCCGACATTAATTGAACCTATAACGTCAATTGACCGCATTAAAACCGTCTACCTTATAATACCATAAAAAACAACATAATTCAACGCAACGAAATAATAAACGGCATTTTCATAAGCCTGTAATTGCTATGATTGGAAAAAGTCTTCTTGACAGCATAAAAATACTGTGCTAAAATCAGAAAAACAGCGAAACGGAGGAAACCCACATGGAAAGAAGCTCGTTTGAAATATTCAAAAGCAATATCTGCCACCTTGTAAAAGACAAGGGCGAGCTTTCCTTTATCCGTGATATGCTGTGTAGTGACGAAATAAGCAAGCTGTACGAACGTAAGTGGTACGCCGAATGTCTTTACCTGCTTGCTATGATCGATTACCTCAGCCGCAAGAACGATATCCCGCTTTATAACGGATATGATAAGCTGAGAACGGGCAAGCTCGACAAAGTGCTTTATCCCTCGGGAATAATGGCAATGTACAGTCTTTCGGGCGACGAAAGCATATTGATAAAAAGTTTTGATGAATCCATACCGGAGTTCAAGCGCTTCAACATAGTAGAAAACGAAATTGAGAATGTTGTATAGATATAAAAAACAGAAGTATCACAATTTAGCTCCCTTGTGTAAAGGGAGCTAAAATCAGTGCTTGGCAAAGCGTGTAATCTTTTATTAAATTATCAGAGCATAAAAGACATATCCAACACCGCTGAAAACAAAAACGACCTGCAGGTTTTATCCTGTAGGTCGCATTTTTATTCACTTTTGATATTGCTATGCTCGTGGGTGCTTTCCTTAGCTATCTCCCTGAGCTTCATTCTGTTCTCTTTGGCTATCGTTTCATTGTGAAGCCACATCTTTATAAGTGCTACCGAATAAAGAATACCGGAAAGAAGCATTACACCTATACAGATAAGAATGAGTAAGGATGATGCAGGCGAACCCTCCGGGAATACTCCGGGGAAGAACAGTAAAGCCAGCACTGCGATATAGATAATAGCCGTGCAGACCTTGCCGTACCAGCGTGCGCCGTCGAGCTTTGTCTGCTTTGTCTTTAAAAGCACAAGTCCCATAATCGCCATAAAGCCGTCCTTCAAAAGCCATATAGCAAGCAGTATCCACATCAGCGGATAATTTATCGCTATGCAAAGAAACAGCGTTCCCTGCGTCAGCTTATCGGCAAGCGGATCGAGAAATTTGCCGAACTCGGTTATCATATGGCATCGCCGCGCTATCTGTCCGTCAAGGAAATCAGTAATTCCCGACGCTACGACAACTGCGGCGGCAAGATAATACTCTCCGCTTGTGCCTGCGGTTACATATAACCATACAAATATCGGGATAAGCAATATTCGCACAAAGCTCAGTATGTTCGGAATTGAAAATATATCTTTTTTCATCGGCTCACCCCTCTTGTTACACTGAAAAACAAACATAATGCGACTGATTCGGCAGATTAATGCTATAATTATACTACAGAAAACCGAAAAAATCCATATTTGCAAGATAATTTTGTAGGATTAAACGAAACTTGGTAATAAATTCACGGTTTTGTGTGATTTTTGCTTAAACAATTACAACTATTTTTCGTCTGCAAGAATTATTGCCCCGAAATAAGCGAGTAATACACTTTGTAAAGCTCCTGCGTTGAATTCTCAAGAAAATAATAGTGTGCTATGTACGGAACAAGAAGTACAAGCAGAAGAACCGACAGTGCAAGAAAATAAACATTTATCGACACCAGTATCAGCGACAACAGGAAGAATATCGCAAAGCTCATCGTTACTATGAGATGGATAAGCCTTTCGTGCTGATAGAAGCCTATCCTTACAAGAAGCTGCTCTGCAAGTGCTTTCTTGTCAACGTCAGGGTCTGCCGCCTGCTGCTTTATATATTCCTTATATTCTTTGATTTCATTTTTCATAAAAACGCCTTCTTTTCGGCTTATTATAATGCGCTGTAGTAATCACGCATTTTTACTGCGAGCCTGTCGCAACGTTCATTTTCGGGGTGTCCTGCGTGGCCTTTTATCCAGCGGAATTCCACATCGTGCGTATCGAGCAACGGGAGCAGCCGCTCCCACAGATCGACATTAAGTGCAGGGGTATTATCGGATTTTTTCCAGCCTCTGCGTTTCCAGCCGTTGACCCAACCCTTTGTGACAGAATCCACAACATACTTGCTGTCGGTGGTAAGTATCACCTTGCACGGATATTTCAGTGCCGTCAGCGCCTCGATAACTCCGGTGAGCTCCATACGGTTATTGGTGGTATGCTTTTCGCCGCCGCTAAGCTCCTTTTCTTTTCCGTTCCAACGGAGAATCGCACCGTAACCTCCGGGACCCGGATTGCCGCTGCACGCTCCGTCGCTGAATATCTCAACTGTCGTTTCAGGCATTTTTATTTTCCTTTCCGGCTTTTCTTTTTGCCGACATTCTTATAAACACATCTTTCCAGTACCGCTGGAACGCCAGCAGATTATCGGTTATATGCCGTTCAAAGAACGAGGACAGAGCCTCTATAAGAACAGTTGCGCCCATAAGGATTCCTGTCATAACTATCATTTCAAAGCACATAGGCTTAAGGTCGAGCAGGAAATCACGCAATATGAATATATCAGCCGTAAATCCGCCTATCAGGAAAACAAACAGACCGATTTTCCACGGCTTGAAGGGCATACAAACCTTGAACAGTATCACGAATGCCGCAAAACCTATGCATATGGTTGACATTGTTTCGATGCTGTAATCGAAGGTTTCTCTGGGAATTATGTCCATCCAGCTCGAAATATAGCGCATAAGCACTATTCCGACAAAATTGAACGTTATCAGCAGTCCGTGCATTATGGATCTCGGCAGAACGTTTTCTATAAATTCGCCCTTTACACGTTTGAAGTTAGGCTCCATAGCAAGTAAGAACGAGGGTATGCCGTTTGTGAACATATTAATCTGCGTAAGCTGTATTGCCTGAAGGGGATAACCCATAGGCACAAAGCAGAACATAAGCGCCGCTAAAAACGAGTATACAGTTTTGTATAGGAACAGCACGCTTGAACGCTCGATGTTGTTTATAGAGCGTCTGCCCTCGCCTACTATCTTCGGCATTGAAGCAAAATTGCTGTCGAGAAGGACGATGTTGGATACGTTTCGTGCCGCATCGCTTCCGGATTGCATAGCTATTGAGCAGTCGGATTCTTTCAGTGCAAGGACATCGTTTACGCCGTCGCCCGTCATCGCAACGGTATGACCTTTGGCTTTCAGCGCCTTTACAAGCTCCAGCTTCTGATACGGCGTTACACGGCCGAATATCTTATATTTGTCAGCCGCCTCCCACAGTTCTTCATCGGTTGTTAATGTTGATGCGTCTACGTAATTTTCATAATGCTCAAGCCCTGCACGCTGTGCTACTCCCGAAACGGTAACGGGGCTGTCGCCCGAAATAATTCTTATGTCAACGTCCTGCTCCGCAAAATATTTCAGCGTTGCAGGGGCTTCTTTCCTTATGCAGTCGGTGATTCTTACAAGCGCCACAGGAGTTATATTTTCGGGCAATGCGCCGCCCTCAACTTCTGGAGGCATATTGTCGCTGTGTGCAAACAGCACAACTCTGTATCCGCCCTCAGACAGCGTCTTTATCTGTTCTCTCAGAGCATCTGTCATAGCATCGCCCAGAATAAATTCAGCCGCACCGAGAATATATGTTCCTTTATCCTCAAAAGCCGCAAGACTCCACTTTTTCGCACTTGAGAAATGTATCGCCGTCTTTGCCGACCATTCTCTTTCGGGCAGGAAACCGTCTTTTTTGTATCTGTCCATTACGGCAAGCGCAGTGGGGTTATTATCGCCAAGCGCATATATCATCTCGCAAAGAGCTTTTTCGTGATCGTTGCCGTCAAGAGAGATAACGTCGGATACCTCCATTCTGCCCTCGGTTATCGTACCTGTTTTATCAAGGCAGAGAACGTCAACTCTTGCAAGGGTTTCCACGCAGTACAAATCCTGCGCAAGTGTTTTGTTCGTTGCAAGTCTGATAACGCTTACCGCAAGCACCATACTTGCCATAAGCACAAGACCCTCGGGTATCATGCCGATTATAGCCGACACCGTATTTACAACGGCATCGGTGAACGTGCTGTGTGCAAGAAGCATTTCCTTGCCGAACATCAGAAGTATCATCGGTATAATACATACGGAAATCATCTTCAGTATATAGTTTATGCTTGCGAGCATCTTTGAGTTATTCTTCTTGATATATTTTGCGCCGCTTGTTATCTTATTGGCATAATTGTCTGCGCCTATGCGGATAACCTGCGCCTTTGCATTTCCGCTTATCAGAAACGAGCCGGACAATATCTCATCGCCCTTGTGCTTTACGATAGGGTCGCTTTCGCCTGTTACAAGGCTCTCGTTTACCTCGCAGTCGCCCTCTACCGCTATGCAGTCCGAGCAGACCTGTCTGCCTGCCGACAAAATCATTATATCGTCAAGAACAATATCCTTTACGGCTATAGTCTGTATTTCGCCGTTTCTCAGCACATCCGCTTTAGGCGCAGAAATAAGAGCCAGCTTGTCGATGGCTCTTTTTGAGCGTATTTCCTGGAATATACCTATTGCCGTGTTGCATATGATAACGCCTAAGAACAGGCAGTTCTTGAACGAGCCTACCGCAACGACAAAAGCCGCCAGTATTATGTTGATAAGGTTGAAGAATGTAAGGCAGTTATCCTTGAATATCTGCTTTACCGATTTGCTTGGTATATTGAAATCTCCGTTTACTTTTCCCTGTGCGATGCGGTCGCTTACCTCTTTCGAGGTAAGTCCCGCGCCGACATCTGTTGCATTTTCAAGTGATATGCTTTTTTCGGCATTTGGCATAATATAGGTTATATCCTTCCGTTAAAATAAAATTATTCGGTGCTGCTGTCTAGGCTGTCGGTGATATTGCTTTCGTTATCGAGAGTGTCTGTACCGTTCAGATAATCGACATAATCCTTAAGCTCTTCGTCGGGGTCCTTGCCGGCATAAACGTTTTTGGTAACAGTTATCCCGTATTCCCAGAACCGAGCCGTCTGAGGCGTGTTCGGCATAGCATAGGAGAATGCCAGCTGATTCACAAATCCGTCCAGCTTTTCATCTATATCCACGTTAGCGGCAGGCAGGGTTCCTGTCATCTTTACTCTGAGCCTCTGCATATCCTCGCTGAGAAGATAGCGTGCGAACTCGTCCGCCTCTTTCGGATGCTCGCTTTTTGAGTACACATACATAACTCTGACACCTGCAATGGAATATGTATTGCTTCCGCTTTCAAAAGACGGAAGGTTTACTATGCCGTAATCTATGCCGGAGGCATCGGCCTTGCTTACAAACCACGGTCCGTTCACAATGAAAGCCGCATCGCCGTTAAGAAACAGATTGTCATAATCGTCATATTCAAAATCCGTAACGTTCGGCGGCAATATTTCTTTCATCTGTCCGAGAAGATCCATACCGTATTTTGCGGATTCGTTAAGCAAGCCGTAGTCATTGCCGCTCATCAGCTTATTCCCGTCCCTGCTCATCAGCATAGCAAGATAATATACCGTATCTGCGTGGAAAATAAAGCCGTATTTGCCGGGATAGAGCGTATTGAAGCCCTTGCTCCAGCCTATCATACCTTCCCACGTTGACGGAATATCATTCAGATCTACGAATTTCTTATTGTAGAAAAGGGCGTACGTTTCGCAGGAAACCGGGTAGCCGTACATAGTATCGCCGTACATCACGGAATCCCTTGCAGAAGTCATTGCCACTGTATTTACAAACGAGGTGTCGATTGTCGGAAGTATAAGATCGTTGGCGATAAGCTCCCCTGCCATGTCGCAGGGAGATGCAAACAGATCCGGTCTTTTTACCGTACTGTTCTTATCCTTAAGATTTGTTATAGCGTCAGGTATCTCTACGTTGACATATTCAATCGTTATGTTAGGGTAAAGCTTGTGAAAGCTGTCTCCCGCTTTTCTGATAAATTCATCGGGGCCGTCCTTTGACTCCCATACCGTAAGCGTTATATCGTCCTTTGTCAGACTGTTGTTGGTGGCATACGGCTTTGAAGATGCCGTACCGTCCGGACGTGAGGTGTGCTGAGTTATAATATGGCTCTCTTCGGAACAGCCTGCTGTCATCATTGCCGGAATCAGCGCCAAAACAGCAAGAAGAACCGATACCGATCTTTTGTATTTCATATGATCCTCCTTTGCACAATGCCTTGTGAAAAAGTCAAATCCTGTATTCACATCCATATTGTAATTGTACAACAACTGTACGGTTTTGTCAACCGCAACAGCACTTGCAAAAACACGGTTCTTATGATATAATTACATTAATTGTAACGTTTGTATAGGTATTGCCGTACATAAAAGCGGAGCTTACCGTCTGTACGGTTTATTTGAAAGGATATAAAAATATGGAGCCTGAAAAGAAGTACGAAACAAGCAGTATCGATGATATAAAGGCACTGTTTGAAAAAAGAACGGACGATAATATAATTCCGCTTGACGAGCTTGACGGCAAATTCAAGCCAAAGCCTGCCGCAACGCCCGTTAAAGCGTCCTCGTCGCAATATCCGAAAAGAAAAACCACAGCGCAGAAAAAGCGTAACCGCCTGATAGCGAATATTATGATATACAGCGGTATAGCACTGCTGATAATAATGTGCGCCGTGCTTGTAACGCTGATTTTCACGGGCAATAACGGCGACAGCATAAAAGGGCTTGAGATAACAAACAGCGGTGATATTACACTGCGTATCGGTCATTCTGAAAAACTCAAAGTGAAAACCGAGCCGTCAGACACGGAATATGCGCTGTCATATGTCAGTGCGGATACATCCGTTGCGACCGTTTCACTTGACGGAAAAATCACAGGCGTATCGGACGGAAAAACCGAAATTACGGTAAGCAGCGGAGAGCTTTCCGACAGTATTATCATTATTGTAAAGAAGGATATAATAGAAAAGCTCGATGTATCTCTTGCGGCTCTGTCGCTTGACGGCGGAGAGGAACAGAAGGTTAATGCAAAGCTGACCCCCTCTGACGCAAAGGACGTATCGCTCAGCTGGAAAAGTGCCGACACGGAAGTTGCGACCGTTGACAAGGACGGAAATATAAAGGGCGTGAACACGGGCGAAACCATAGTCACGGTAACCGACTCCGTAACAGGGCTTTCAAAGGATATAAGCGTCACTGTAAACGGACTTGAGCTGCCCGATTCGATGGAATTTGACAAAAAGAGCGTTACTCTTGAGGTCGGAGAGGTATATAATTCCGTTTTAAAATTCTCGCCTGAGGATATTACACACACAAGCGCCATATACTATACCAGCGACTCATCGGTAGCGTCTGTCACAAACGAGGGTGTTATAACAGCAAAAAGCGAGGGCAGCTGTACCATTGAAGCGTACTACGAAAATGATTTCCGACTTGTTGCTACTATGGAGGTGAATATCATAGATCCGTATGTAATAACACAGCCCGAAACAACCGTTCCCGAAACTCCGAAGCCCGAAACATCAAAGCCGTCAGCCCCGTCATATAACGGCTCGCACAAAATGGAGGTTATAGACGGCATTACTTATTTTGACGGCGTTATGATAGCGAACAAGACATACACTCTGCCCGCAAGCTATAACCCCGGTGTTCAGCCTGTCGCTATGGACGCTTTCTACGATATGCAGGCTGCCGCCGCCGCTGACGGCATTTCGCTGTGGATTTTATCCAGCTTCCGTTCCTATGAGGATCAGGACGTTATATACAACCGCTATGTAGCGCAGGACGGCAGAGATGCCGCAGATACATATTCTTCACGTCCGGGTCACTCCGACCACCAGACAGGATACACTTTCGATCTTAATTCTCTCGAACAGGACTTTCAGTACGATCCCGCAGGCAAGTGGCTTGACAAGAACTGCTACAAGTACGGCTTTATCATCCGTTATCCTAAAGGCAAAGAAAGCTCCACAGGCTATATGTATGAGCCGTGGCATGTAAGATACATCGGCGTAGACCTTGCCACAAAGGTAACGCAGAGCGGTCTTTCGCTTGAAGAATATTTCGGGATAACGTCACAGTATCAGGACTGACGGGAAAATTCAATGCCGTATAAATTGAGGCGGTCACTGCGTAACAGCAATGACCGCCTTGTTTTTTTATTTCTGCCTCTTGTCGCCCTTTTTATCGGTCAGCAGAGGCTTTATCAGCCTGTATATCTCGCCTGCACGGGTAGTACCGTATTTTTTCACGATACGGTTATTTATGCCCGACTTGGTAGTAAGCTCATTGATACACTTCTCGACAAACTCAAGCTCATCGCTGTTTGTTATCAGCTTTTCAAGCTCGGAATGAAGCCTGCTGTGTTCTCCGGATTCTTTAGCCTGTTCAAGGCAAACGGCTGAGCAAACGTTTACGTTCTTATCCTGCCAGAACCTTCCCACCAGCTCGAAAGCCTTATCGTTTGAAATAATGCAATAATCTTCCTCAGGAGCTTCTCGTATCATATATCCTAGATAGGAAACAAGTTGAAAATCAAGCGCATTTTTCATTCCCACCTGTGCCTCGACATAAAATATATCGGCTTTGCTCTCGGTTATTCTTTTATGCATATTGAATGTCAGCACACCTGCATGTTCACTGTAAAAGATATAGCACTTATCCTTCTTGCCGAGCTGTTCTATTCCCTTAAGCCCGTCAGAGTGAACATTTTCAAAATCAATAAGATATATCATAAACGCTCCTGTCAGTTTACATCTTTATGTTCTGCATATTGGTTACGGTGCGGATATATCTGTCGTATTTGTCGCACACGGTATTCACATCACCGAAGGCTATCTGCTTTCCCTTGTCAAGCCACAGCACCTTATTGCAAAGTCTGCGTACCTGCGGAAGTGAATGTGAAACAAACAGAGTACAGCAACCGCTCTTGATAATGTTCATCATAGTCGCCTCGCTCTTTGCCCTGAAAGCCGCATCACCTACGGAAAGTAGCTCGTCGAGTATCAATATCTCGGGCTCCATAAGGCAGGATATAGAAAAAGCAAGACGTGACTTCATACCGGACGAAAGCTGCTTGAAGGCTCTGTTTTCAAACTCGGTAAGCTCCGCATATTCAAGTATATCCTTGTACTTTTCGGTAACGAATTCCTTTGTATAACCGAGCATCGCTCCACGCAGAAAAATGTTTTCCTTTATTGTAAGGTCAGGGTCAAAGCCCGATCCGAGCTCCAGCAGTGCCGCTATCTTTCCGTTTACGGTAACACTGCCCTTTGCAGGCTTCATAATGCCGGATATTACTTTCAGAAGGGTCGATTTTCCTGCACCGTTCGTTCCGATTATCCCGAGAAAATCGCCTTCGTCAAGGCTGAACGAAACATTGTCTACCGCAGTAAACTGCTCGGTCTTTATGTCCCTTTTTATCTTTTTGATAAGATATTCCTTAAGTCCGATCTCTCTGAAATTGCTTATCGTATACTGGACCGTAACGTTCTTTACATCAATTACCATTTATATTCCTCATCAATAATAATATACGAACTTCTGCTCTGTCTTGCTGTGGACAAAATATCCTATACCGAGCATACCCAGTGCAAACGACAGACAGATAATATGCTCCGTTAAACTCGGAACGGACGCCTGCATAACAAGCTGACGCATATATGATATATAATGATATACCGGGTTTACATTGAATATGAATCTCAGCTCCTCGGGGAAGTGCTTGACTTCATAGAAGATAGCCGACATATACATCAGAAGCATTGTGAATATCTGGTAAAGATACTGCATATCCCTGAAGAACACGAAAAGTGCGGACAGGATATAGCTCATTCCTATATTGAAAATAATTAGACAAAGTATCGGGTAGATTATCAATAAAAGATGCAAGCCGAAGGTTATCTTGCAGAATATCATAAATGCAAAATAAACAATCAGTGTAAGAAGGAAATTAAAGATTGCCGCAGAGTTGGACGACAGCACAAAAAGGCTTTTAGGCACTTTGACTTTTGACAATATCGCCCCGTTTGAATACATCGAGAACATACCGTTAGTAGTCGCATTGGTGAAGAAGTTGAACATCAGAGTACCTGTGAGCAGGTAGATTACAAATCCCGAATCAAGACGGTGGAATATATATCCAAACACAAAATACTGAACAAGGAACGTCAGAAACGGTGAAATTATGCTCCACAGCACGCCGAGAAGCGTTCTTTTATATTTCTTCTTGAAATCACGCTTTGTAAGTTCTTCAAAAAGGAATCTGTACTGCTTCACCTTTTGCTTGAAGGTCATATTCGCACTTGTATTGATAGATACGCTTACCTTTTCGGCTTTTTCCTTAGGCTTTTCATCAGCGTTTCCGAATATTGTCTGCGACTTATTCTCCTGTTTCCCGGCAGCTTTTACCGCAGGCTTTTCCTTTGACGGTTTTGACGGTGAAACGCTGTCGTGCGACGCATTCAATCTATGCTTTACAGGCTTTTCATCATCTTCAAACTCCGAAAGGCTTTTGTAATGTACATCACTGTCCGGTTTATTTACTTTTGGGGACTCTGCCGTTTTCTGCGTCTGATGTGCAGATTCTTTCGGCCTTCTCTGCCCTTCACCGACAACACCCTTCAGATGCTGAAGGTTCTCTGCGGATATTTCAATGGTATTTTCTTTACCCTGTGTTTTTTTCTTTTCATCTATAGAATTAAGTATCATGGTCGCACCCGGCTTTGACTGTGACGGTGCTTTCTTGTCCGCAACGCCTGAGCTTTTTGCGGTTTTCTTGCTTACGTCATTGTCACTGCCGATTTCAGCCAGTATATCGTCAATACTGAATTTATCGCTCAATCGTAATTCAACTCCCTTAACAGTAGCTTATCACATAGTTTTTCCAATCATCAAAATAACAATTAATTTTACCACATTTCCGTGTTTATTACAATGTGCAATTGCAACAAAGAAAAAAATTGCAGAAAGTGCTTCGTTATACAGATTATGTTCCCGCCCGTTTATACTCCGGTAGTCTTTTCTTTCAGCCTTATCATTGCTTTACGGGGTATAAATCCGAGCAAAATCGGTTTCAGTGCATAAAAGAATCCGATGGGCATAAGGCCGAGCCTTTTAAAGCCCTCTGTCCTTACTTTGAATTCGTCGCACCTCATCGAAAACGAAACACGCCTTGTTGACTTATCATAATGAAATCTGTACAGCTTCTCAGGCAGATTTGCGGACTTGAAACCGTCTGCACAAAGCCTCATAAATAAATCGTAATCTTCGTATTTTCGGTTTTTGCCGAGCGTTCTGTAACGCTCTTTATCGAAAACCTCACGTCTGAACATCATACTGCCGTGAATAAACGGCGAATTGAACAGAAAGCTCCTCTTGTCAACGGCTTTAGGCATTATACGCTCGCCGTATACGCCCTCACCCGACGAATAAAGCTCGCAATTTGTTCCGATGAAATCAATATCACTGTGATTTTCAAGGTACTCGATCTGTTTTTCAAACCTTCCCGGAAGGCTGATGTCGTCATCGTCCTGCCTTGCGATATATTTTCCGCTTGCAACATCAATACAGGCATTCAGAGCCGCCGCAAGTCCTTTGTTTTCCTTGAAGGAAATCAGCTTCACACGGCTGTCTTTAATACTGTCAAGCGTTTTACCTATGCCGTTTTCAGACCCGTCATCACATATTATAAGCTCAACATCGGATATCGATTGCGACAAAACCGAGCCGACAGCACTTAAGAGCATATCGGTTTCGCTGTTATGCACTCCCATTATTACTGATATTAACGGCATAATTTTCTTCTCTCCCTGAGCAGTCTTAGCCTTTCCCACTCCCGCACACTGAGCCTGTAAACCCACGCTGGCTTACATCCTGTCAGCACAATACTGCCGTACAGCCAGTAAATATATTTATCGGGATAAATGCTTTTTCCTTTTTTCTTTCTGATAATTCTGACAGGCAGAAGAATATTTGAAATACTGCCTTTACAGTTTCCCGCAAGGCGCTGAATCTTCGCTTCGGTCACATCATCGCTGAACGGGAACGCTCCCAGAATTTCAGCCTCCTGTTTATCGGGCTTGTACATAAGAGCCTTTAGAAGTCGGGCGGATATATCTCTCATTTTGCATATTGGGATATAATTTTCATTTTTACACGCATATTCCGTAAATCTTACAGCTGTTTTCGTCTGTATTTCAGCCATTTTTACCATTTCTGCGTTTGCACCCGACAGCACGGGAATGATTTTTCCGTTGCATTCACTATACCCTGTAGTCATACCGTGCGGCGCACTGCAAAAGCACTCGAACAGATTGTTGCAGAAGGTCGGCACATATTTATATGCATCGGTCACGTCAAACAAAAACGCCTTATAATTATCGTCCTCACGTCTGTAAAGCCCGAAATAATATCCTATAATATTATCGTCCGTCCTGCCGTTTACAAGCGCTGTCAGCGTTTTCTGCACAGTACCCATCCAGCCGCTGTCCACAACGGCGATTTTCCCTTTTTCGAACAGACCGCTTTGCTCAAAATATTTCATTATATTATGATAATTGTTTTCGGAATTATTTTTTATTTTACAAAGCAAAGCAGGATCGTTTTTAATTTTCTCACAAAATGCGGAATATTCGCTGTCGCTGAGGTCTTTATTTTCGTCATCAAAAAAACCGATTTCTTGGTAAACCTCTGCACGTTGACAATCATTCAGTCCTGCTCTCTTTAAAAAATTCTTCGCACTCTTTAATGTATAGCCTGTAAATAATCCTGCGTTTTCGAAATCCTCCGCTGTTTCGCACTTGTAATAAAGCGCATTGCGAAGCGAATAGCGTGAAACATAAAGATAGCTCGTCTGTATTTTGAGTTTTTTTCTTTCGATTATTATATCCGCTATCTGCTTTAAAATATATCCGTCACGGGAAAGAAAAAATATTCTGTTTATATTATTCTTTTTTACGCTGTCGAGAATATAGCAGACATAACAAAACAGCACAGGTGCGGTAACGTATGCCGTGACCTGTGCCAGAATATTATTCTGCAAAGCGCCGTTCTTATCATTTGCCGTCTTATCTGCCGCATCAAGAAGTGACGGACAGCAGGATAACAGCCTTCTGTATTTATCTGTTTTCACCCGACAACACTTCCGTTTCAGTTTCTGACGTTGGTATATCAACGTATTTTCCGTAAATCTCAGCCATTTCGGCAAGCGAATTTTCAATTGCGTATTTATCGGCACAGGAATATCCGTTTCTGCCGAGCTTTTTGCATAACTCATCGTCCGAGCTTAACAAATGCACTGCCTTAATAAACTGTGACACATTGTTGCACTCGCACACAATGGAATTCTCGCCGTTTACCGCATATTCTCTCGTTCCTCTGTTATCCGAAACGATGAGCGGAAGACCCGCCCCCATAGCCTCTATAGCCGCAAGTCCGAGTCCCTCACGGTAGCTTGGGAAAATAAACGCATCCGCCCCGTGCAGAAGCTCCTTTGCGTCATAACGGTATCCTGCGAATATAATCCTGTCGGTGCAGCCAAGCTCCTTTACAAGCTCCCTGCACTTCTCCATACTTTTTCCCGAACCGCAGATAAGCATATATACACCCTTGTTGGCGGCGACCGCAGTTATTGAGCATTCAACATTCTTGTTCTCATTTATCTCGGAATTTGACATTACCAGAAAAGCGTCGTGCGGTATTCCGAATTCATCCCTTATATCTTCTCTTGTACGGGTAGAATTTCTGACACGGCTTAAATCAATGCCGATACCGGAAATTTTATAGGCATCGCATTTTTTGTTACGGCACATTTTCTTTGCCGCAAGATAGTCTTCTTCATTTATCGTGATAATTCCGTCGGTGTAACGAATCATAGCCTTTTCTACGCTATAGTATAAGCGGCTTATCTTAGGTGCGCCCTTGTAGAAATGAAAGCCGTGAGCGGTATAAAGCACCTTTGTGTTGTGCTTTTTCCTTGCGGTTCTGAAAGCATAACGTGCAATAGCCGCAGCCACAGGCGTGTGGCAATGCACAAGCTCGTACTCGTTTTCTTCTATCAGCTTGCGTAATTCCTTATATGAGCGGAAATTCTGCGTTGCAAACGGCGAACGGTAAAACGGAACTATGTAATATTCGTCACAGTATGGTATATATCTTGCCTCTTCCGGCTCAAAATCATCGCCTGCACATACATGGACCTTGTATCCGTGATCCTTGAACCACTTCATATACGGCAAATGGAACTGTATGATATGCTTTTTGGTAACAGACGCAACAAATAACACGGTCTTACTCATAAATACAGCCCCCTATCCGAAAAATAAATATAAACCGAAATACAACTATTCAATCGTATACACTGCTTTAATTTTACTATATCATCGGAAAAAAGTCAATATTATTTGGGAGAAATGCACTATGTGAGCAAAATTTGAGAATATGGCGCAAAAAGCAGGCGCTTATTGCACCTGCTTTATATCTATCTTCCTCTTTTATTGCTCAAAAACGGCTGAATTATCGCAATTATCTGCTCCGCCCTGTCCTTACCGTACTTTACGGTTATTCTCCTGGTTATTCCCCGTACCGTTATAAGTTCAGAAATACACTTGTTGACAAAATTGCATTCATCCTCGTCATCAAGCACAGCTTCCAGCCTGTTGTCGCTCGCCGCCACGCTTTTTTCAGCCGGCAGTTCTTCCTGTGCATCTGCCCATACATCGGTATCCTCAGGCCCTGTCACGTTTTGCGCTTCGTTTATCTCTGTTTCGGACACCTGTTGTGACGCAATATTTGCGGCATCTGCACTATCCTTTACAGGAACACTCATAACTTCGTCAATTGTAGCGTCACCTACAATCTTCTGAACGATCCTGTAAACTTCTCCGCCTCTGATTGTTCCGAAATGCTTGCTTAGAATATTATTGAATTGCTTTTTGTCGATTTTCTTTTTCAAGCATTCCTCGACAACGATCATCTCGTTTTCATTTAAACCGTGTTTCCCGATTTTCTCGAAAACATTGTTTTCTTTGAACAGCCTTAAACGTTCGCTGTCGTATCTGCAGTCAACCACAGGCGACAAAAGGTTACGGATTTCCCTCGCCCTTCTCTTTCCGAGCTTTGATGTCAAATATTCCTGTGTTTGTGTAAGCGAAGGCATTCTTCGGTAGGCTCTTTGCGTCAGCACTCTCTCATAGCTGTTTGTAAGCATCTGTCCGATATAATCGGATATATTTTTTTCGTTGCTGTTCATAAAGAGCAGTTCACTAAAATCCTCCAGGACGTCTGCATTGACATTTTCCTTACACCAGTAATCTGTAGCGCAACAGAACATTTTATCTCCGGATACAACGTAAAAATGCTCATCGGGATGTTTTGCGACCAGATAGCCCAGAAAGGTGACAAGCTGAAAATCGAGTGCATTTTTGCCGTGTGCATCAACCATTTTGTAGTAGAATTTTGCTTTGCTCTCAATGATTTTCTGATGCAGGCCAAAAGACAATGAGCAGGCGTTGACGCTATAAAAGATATAGCACTCATCGTTTTCACCGAGTTTTTCGACACCTGTCAGCCCTTCTGAATGAACGTTTTCAAAATCAACAAGATATACTGCCATTTTTATTCTCCTATCGAATATAAATATTTGCGTAATTTGCTGTTTTGCTCCTTGTATCGACATAATTATACAAGGAATCCGTCCCTTAAGTCAATACAAACAAAAAATCAAGTCCTGTTTATGGTACAGCATACAAAAATCCCCGACAGCCGTACTGTCGGGGACACAAATTATTCATAATACAAATTTATCAAGACCGGGTTTAAGCTCATCGATAATATCCTGTGAAGTTTCGGGATATTTATCAAACGGGAACTCGATGCCCATATCGTCGTATTTCGTCTTACACAGCTTTCTGAACGGGAGAAGCTCCGCAAAAGTGACATTTTCGTGCTTATTCGCTATATCATTAAGCCTTTTGATATTCGTATCATCATCGTTTACGCCGCATACCGTCACTTGTCTTATCCACGTTTCAACGTTCATTTCGGTCAGCTTGTCAAGAAATTTCAGCGGTGCGTCAAGGGAGCAGCCGATATACTTCCTGTAGTCCTCGTCATTTGTCATCTTTATGTCAAGCATACAAAGATCGGTGACCTTGAGAAGCTCCGTAACGTCATCGTTCATAATACAGCCCGATGTGTCAAGGCAGGTGTTTATTCCCTGCCTTTTGCATTCCTTAAAAAGCTCGGTTACGAATTTTGCCTGCATAAGCGGCTCTCCGCCGGATACCGTGATACCGCCGTTCTTGCCGAAATAATTACGGCATCTCAGCACCTTTTCCATAATGTCTTTGACGGTGGCTGTTTTACCGCCGCTTGCATCTCTTGTTTCGGGATTGTGACAGTATCCGCAACGGAGCGGACACCCCTGCAGGAACAATACAAACCGCACTCCCGGACCGTCAAGCGTGCCGAGCGTCTGTATTGCACTGTATCTGCACTCCATATTACATCACCGTGTGGAACGTTCTGCTGATAACCTCTCTCTGCTGTTCCTTTGTCAGCTTGTGGAAGTTGACAGCGTAGCCTGATACACGGATGGTAAGATTGGGATAAGCCTCAGGATTTTCATATGCCTCAATAAGCATCTCCTTGTTGAGAACATTTACGTTGAGGTGATGCGCATAATTTGAGAAGTAACCGTCAAGCACGGCAACAAGGTTTTCCACTCTCTGCTCGTCCGTCTTTCCGAGCGCATCGGGAACTATAGAGAATGTATTTGAAATACCGTCACGGCAGTAATCGTACTGGAGCTTTGAAACGGAATTCAGCGATGCTATAGCACCGTTTGTTTCACGGTTGTGCATCGGGTTTGCACCGGGTGCGAAAGGCTCGCCCTTCTTTCTTCCGTCGGGAGTTGAGCCTGTCTTCTTGCCGTATACTACGTTTGATGTGATTGTAAGTGCCGAAAGGGTATGACGTGCGTTTCTGTATGTCGGATTCTTACGAAGCTCTGTTGACACTCTCTGAATAATGTTCTGAGCTATTTTATCAACTCTGTTGTCGTCATTGCCGAACTTCGGGAAGTCGCCCTTTGTATCAAAGTCAATTATATAACCGTTTTCGTCACGGATAGGCTTTACATCGGCATATTTTATAGCACTGAGCGAGTCAGCCATTACAGACAGTCCCGCTATACCGAATGCCATCATTCTGTCAACGTCTGTATCGTGCAGAGCCATCTGCGTCTTTTCGTAAGCGTACTTGTCGTGCATATAGTGGATAACGTTCATCGTATTCACATACAGCTTGCACAGCCACTCACGGTAAATATCAAGTCTGCCTCTTACCTCGTAATAGTCAAGCTTGTCACCCTGTAAAGGCTCCATCTGAGGACCTATCTTCATTCCCGTAACATTATCATAGCCGCCGTTTATGGCAAGGAGCAGGAGCTTGGGCAGGTTGAATCTTGCGCCGAAGAACTGCATCTGCTTGCCGACCTTCATAGCCGATACGCAGCAGGCGATAGCGTAATCATCGCCGTATTCCATACGCATAAGGTCATCATTCTCGTACTGTATCGAATCTGTGTCAACAGACAGCTTTGCACAGAACTTCTTGAAAGGTTCGGGAAGTCTTTCAGACCACAGTATAGTAAGGTTAGGCTCGGGTGAAGAACCGAGGTTATAAAGGGTGTTCAGCATTCTGTAGCTGCCCTTTGTGACCAGAGGAACACCGCTGTTGTTCACACCGCCGACGCTTTCTGTTATCCACATCGGGTCGCCGCCAAAAAGCTCGTTATATTCGGGAGTACGCAGGTGTCTTGCACTGCGCAGCTTCATTACGAAATCATCTATAAGCTCCTGCGCCTGTTCTTCTGTAAGAATGCCTCTTTTCATATCACGCTCAACGTAAATATCAAAGAAGGTCGATGTTCTGCCGAGCGACATTGCCGCACCGTTCTGCTCCTTGATGGATGCAAGGTACGCAAAGTATGTCCACTGGATAGCCTCTCTTGTATTCTTTGCGGGCATACTGATGTCATAGCCGTACATAGCCGCCATTTCCTTCATCTTCTTCAGGAAGTTTATCTGCTGGAAAAGTTCCTCGGAAAGACGGATCGTATCTACGTCCATTATGTTTTCTCCGACCTTTTTCTTGTCGAGCTGCTTCTGCTCTATAAGATAGTCAACGCCGTAAAGCGCTACCCTGCGGTAGTCGCCGATTATTCTTCCTCTGCCGTATGCGTCGGGCAGACCTGTGATTATGCCTATGTGACGTGCGAGCTTCATCTCGTCTGTATAAACTCTGAATACACCGTCATTATGTGTTGTACGGTACTCGAAGTGTTCTTCAACGCTCTGCGACAGCTTGTAGCCGTAAGCCTCGCACGCACCTCTCGCCATTCTGATACCGCCGAAAGGATTTACTCCTCTGCGAAGCGGAGCGTCTGTCTGATAGCCTACGATAAGCTCGTTTTCCTTATCAAGATATGCCGCAGGATAATTGCAGAGAGATGATACCACCTCTGTGTTTATATCCAGTACACCGCCGTTTTCACGCTCTTTTTTGAAAAGCTCGCCGAGCTTTGCGTTGAGAGCCTTAGTACGCTCTGTAGGACCGCATAAGAACTCGGGTCCGCCTGAGTAAGGCGTGAAGTTTGTCATTATAAAGTCACGGGTATTAATACTCTCCTGCCATTCACCGGGCTTGAATCCGTCCCAGTAATCCTTGAAGCGAACGCTGAGGTCAGTTGTGTTTCCCATAATTTTACCTTTCCTTCCTGCGAATAATCGCAATACACGTTTGCTGCTTTTCAGCGGAATATTTTTCCGCATACAAAACAAAAAGCAGCCCTATTCGGACTGCCCAGACGGTCGGCATAAGGTGTCCGCTTGATTCGGCGGGCAGGCAGTTACAGCACCCGTGTTGATTCACGGTTATCCGTCAGCGGTAACTGCCGTTTCCTATGGTTTGAGTATAGCACAGCTATATACTTTTGTCAATAGCGGAAATGTAAAATTTATATAACAGTTTTTGCCGTAACGCAATGCATAATTGCCTGCTGTATACAAAAAATCCGCCCTGGGCAATACGCACCGGAGCGGAAAATATTCTGCTTATCGTTTACTTGCAGAGGTCTTTCTTTTCGATAAGAGTTACACCGTTGTCGATAAGCACCTTAGATGCCTTCTCAACATCTTCGACACGGATAACAATATCCGCTCTGCCTGCAACCTTACCCATTACGGAGTACATATACTCAACGTTTATTCCGCAGGCATTTATCTTGCCCATAACGTTATATAATGCTCCCGAAACATCGGGGATAGTGAATGCGATGACCTTTGTAACAGCCGCTGTACAGCCGTCAGCCTTCAGTGCCTCAAGCGCCTTGTCGGTATCATCTACTATCATACGCAGTATGCCGAAATCCGCCGTATCCGCAATAGTCATTGCTCTTATGTCGATGCCTGCCTTGTTCAGCACCTCCATAATACCTGCAAGTCTGCCTTTTTTGTTTTCAACGAAAACCGAAATCTGATCAATATACATACTGTACCTCCTCCAAATTATTTCTTTTCAAACTTGTTCTTTATAGCCCTGTTATCCTGAACTCTTACAGCCTTGCCCATTGAGCGTGCAAGGGTCTTGGGTTCAAGCAGCTTTACATTGATTCCTACGCCGATAGCGGAATCTATCGCCGTTTTTACCCTTTTTGTGTAGTTTTCAAGCGTCTTTACGCCGTCGCCGAACATATCCGGACGGGTTTCAAGCTGAATTTCAAGGGTATCAAGATTATTCACTCTGTCAACGACCAGCAGGTAGTTCGTAGCCTTTTCGTCAACCGACAGCAGTGCCGATTCGATCTGTGACGGGAATACGTTTACGCCTCTGATGATAAGCATATCATCTGTTCTGCCCTGGGGCTTCAGCATTCTGATATGCGTCCTTCCGCACTCGCACTTATCATAGATAAGAGTAGCTATATCTCTTGTCCTGTATCTGATAAGAGGCAGTGCCTCCTTTGTTATACAGGTAAATACAAGCTCGCCTTGCTGACCTGCGGGCAATACCTCAAGCGTATCGGGGTCGATGACCTCTGCTATGAAGTGATCCTCGCAGATGTGCATACCGCATTTATACTGACATTCGGCAGACACGCTGGGACCCATTACTTCCGACAGTCCATAGATGTCATAGGCATTGATTCCGAGTCCGTCCTCAATCTGCTTTCTCATCTCGTCTGTCCACGGCTCTGCGCCGAACAGACCTGCCTTAAGATTGAAATCCTCTTTTTTGAAGCCCTTTTCGTGCATAAGCTCTATAAGGCTTATAGCGTATGAAGGGGTCATACAGATTATAGAAGTGCCGAAATCCCTGAACATTTCAAGCTGACGCAGGCTGTTTCCTGCCGATGCGGGAATAACGGTAGCACCGAGCTTTTCTGTTCCGTAGTGCATACCAAGACCGCCTGTGAATAATCCGTAACCGTAGCAGACCTGAACATAATCATCCTTTGTTCCGCCGATATTGGTAAGCGCTCTTGCGGCGCATTCAGCCCACACGTCAATATCATGAGCCGTATAGCCGACAACTGTCTGCTTGCCTGTTGTACCCGATGATGCGTGTATTCTTACGACCTCTGAGCTTGGTACGGCAAACATACCGTAGGGGTAATTGTTTCTGAGGTCCTGCTTTGTTGTAAAAGGCAGCTTTGACAAATCTGCGATAGATTTTATATCCTCGGGTCTTACTCCTGCCTCGTCCATCTTCTTACGATAAGGTGCAACATTTTCATATACACGTCTTATTGTGCGTGAAAGTCTGTAGGATTGCAACGCCTCTATTTCGCTTCTCGGCGCACATTCAATTTCTTTGTTCCAGTAATTCATTTGTCTGCTCCTGTTTTATGTAATATGCAATTTTAAGACAGCAAAACGTTATTCTGCTGTTTATACTATTGATTTTATCACAATTGCATATCAAAGTCAATTAAATATCGTGCTTTTTGTGCACAGTTCATCAAAACGCAGTTTATACCTATGCACTTTGACAAGTATCAGAGCAAGGCAGGGCTAAGGTTTGTTTAAGGTTGCGGATGTATCATATTAAAAACGGAGATGCTGCTATTGCAAACCTGCGTTTCAAAGAATATAATAAATATGACGGAAGAACAGAAACGGAGAATATACATTGTACAGAAAAAGACGATACAGGCGCAAAAGCTCGAAGCCGCAAAAGCTCGCCCTTATAGGATTTGCGGCGGCGGTCACGATCGGTGCGTTTTTGACCTTATTGAATATCGAAAAGCAAATTGACGCAGACAGCGCTTCATTGGCGCAGGAAAGCGAAATCACCGTCACTGCTGCCGATGCCGTGCCTGTGAATGACATTGCCGAGCCTGAAAAGATTGCTCTTATAAGCGGAAATGTCACAACAGCCGACAGCGTAAAGCTCCCCGATGAGATAAAACAGCTGTTGCTCGACTACACCTCGGATAAATACGAATACGCAGGTGAGCTGAAATACAGCCCGCTGTCGCAGTATTTCAACACAGACAGTACATACGGCAGGCTGTACGCAGGTTTCTGCAATATCTCGCTTCAATATCTGATATATGCAAGGCAGTGCCGCTCTGCCGATCTTCGCTATGACGAGGCATCGTTTGTGTTAAACGTTGAAAGCGCAACCGTGAAAAAGGGCGTTTACACAATAAACTATACCATAAGCGAAAAGGTTGCGTTCGCAATATGCGATACCCCTGCCGAGTCCTGCGGTATGGAGGTCGAGGCGCAGATTTCCAAAGGCACAGACGGGAAATACAGGTTTGACATTCTGGCGGATGACACCGATGTAAACCTGCTCATAGAAAAACGTGTAATGAGTTATCTCGGGTATGATTATGAAGAATATTATCTCAAGGATATGAAAATACCCGACAACCTTGATTATGACAAAATGTATTCGGGCATTCTCAAAAAGCTCAAGGCGGAAGCAGAAAGCAACATAAATGAGCAAGAGCAGATGCTTGCGGACTATAACGCCGATCCCGACAGCTTCAAAACCTCAAAGACCGCAAAGCACAGCTACGACCGTGACAAAGCCGTTGCTTATTCATACAAATGGGTAAACGGCGAAAGCGTAGTCAGAAACCCTGCTTACAGCGACTATGCCATATACGGCGGAAATTGCCAGAACTACGTTTCGCAGTCATTGTTTGCTTCGGGGATACCTATGGACTGGAGCGGCAGTGAGCAGTGGAAATGGTTTGATGATGAAAGCGACCTTTCCGAGCTTCCTACGGGAAGGTCAGGGTCGTGGTCGGGAACGCAATATTTTTACGAATACTGCAACAAGAATACGGGCAAGGGCATTGTAGCCGAAACAGACGGTAATATTTTCTCCGCACAGCCCGGCGATATTATCCAGTATGTAGTTGACGGCTGGGCGCACCACAGCGTGATAGTAACAAAGGTAATATATGACGATGACGGCAACGTTGTCGATCTTCTCATCAACAGCAATACAACCGACAGAGTTGATTATCCTATGAGTGCATACGGATATACGGACATAAGGCTGATAAAGATAATCGGATATAATGATAAATGATAAAAGCTGTATACTGCGGACGCCCGTAGTATACAGCTTATTTTTCTGCTCTTTCGATATTCCCGATAACATATTCATATTCAGGGTATGATTTTCTTATCCTTTCCCTGCACCGCTCACAGAACTTGTCAAGCTGTGCCTTGTCATCACGCATTTTCTGTTTTGCGCCCCACAGATGCGTATATCTGCTTTGAGGCAGGAACAGTCTGTCCTTGTCAAGAAGCGTGGTGTATCCGATGCCGCACCTTTTTGCAAGCATAGGGAGCAATCTCTGTTCGGCGAAAACCATATATGTAAGATAATCTCCGCCGTATACCGCCGACTTCATAAACGCTATGGAGCGTGATGTGTAATACTGCTTGAAATCCTCATCGGGAATATACAAAAACGCCGTATTGAGAGGTAACGTTGTGTAATCAAGTCCCTCGTCAAGCACCTTGCCTTTCAGCCTGAACGATGAAACATCGGGGTAGACGGACGGCATAAGCTCCTCCTCGTGTGCTGCAATTATCTTATCCTCAAACGGCGGATCCTCCCACACGATAAAATCCGTATCTATCATAGCGCACGGTGCTGGAAACTGCTGTAAAGCAATCAGCTTTCCTCCCGCCCAGAACATAACAGGGTCTATCCCGTCAAGATCATCGGGAATGACAACCTTTATATCGTTCCATATATCGTTTATGCCGAGAGCGGAAAAAAGCTCTGCTCCTGCGCTGTCGGTAAGCATAGTTATGCTGTTGCCGTTTTTGCGCCATTGCAAAGCCGAAATCACTGTGCAGTATATGTCGGGTAGGCTCATAGTGAGCTTCTCACCCGGGTTTTTGGCGAAAAAAGCCGCCGATGAAAATGAATGAAATCCGTTCATATAAGATGTATCCCGTATCCGTAGCGGTTAAGCGGTTCGGACGAAAAGAAAAGCATAAGCGCCTTAGGTGTAAAGCTGCCGCCCACGCACAGCTCGTCATAAGAAAAACTGCCCGAAAGAAAGCTCGTTATATCAAAACTGCCGATATTGAACGAGCCGAAGCTCGTTTTACCCGAGCCGTATTCATATTCGTATTCATATTGATGCTTATAAGAACCGAACGTACCTGCAAACGAAGATGCCGTGAAAGAACCGGCAAACGAACCGCTTCCCGTCATAACGGGAAATCTGAACGAACCGTCTGCCGATAAAACAACTGTTCCTGCTTCACGCTTTAAAAACGGAGGTGTCACCGTCTTGAAATAATAACCGCCGTATTCGCCGTCTTTATTATCGCTGTCGGATTCTTCTGCAGAGCCTGTGAATATATCCTCAAGAGCCTTGTCCACGTCGCCGTTTCTGTCGATGTTATCAATTCTTGCCGCTTCGTTATCATAACCTCCGAGCCTTAGCCAGTCAGCAAGTCTGCCGCCGAGATAATAGCCTTTAACATCAGTTATATTGAAATTGTCCCTGATACCGTCAAGGTCGGATACCTTTACTCCGCCTATCCAGAGGCAACAGTTCTGCATAACATCAATCCTTTCGTAAGCGTACATTTTTCAGCGGCGCACGCTTTTTCTCACCATATCAAGCAGTATCGGAGCAACGTTCAGCGACGGCTCGGCCAGCACCGCTTCATACAGCGACTCTATAACAGCTCTCGCCTGTGCCTTGTTTGCGACAAGGCGATGCATGATAAGATCGTTTTCTTTTATGGCAAGCTGTGATATACTGTAGCATTCGCCCGACGCAATTATATCATCAAGCATTGTCAATGTTCTGCGGTACATTGCTATAACGCCCTCATGCACCGTAGGCTTCGCCGTATCATCTGCTATACGGAGCTTTATCAGCTTTTTAAGTTCCTCGTGCGAATACTCGCAAAGCAGCCTTTTAACAGCCGTCCTGTCCTCCGTGATGCTTATATCGTGCGATTCTATCAGCATATCTGTGTCACTGCGGAGTTTAAACTCCGCCCTGTACTTTTCGAAGAAATTCGCCGCTGTTATCCTGCCGTACTCCCCGTGACCGTAAAAGAATGTGTTGCCGTGCGAATCACGGCATTTACAATCGGGGATGCCGACATTGTGGAACAGCATAGCATACCGTATATCAGCCTGCGGAGGCGCAAACTCAACGCTTTTGGAAATATGCTCCCACAGCGTGCTGTCATAATATCTTTCCTTATATCTCTGCGCTTTCAGCAGTTCAGGCTCTATTGCAGAAAATACCTCCGGAAACCGAGCCATCACGCCCGAAATATTTCTTGTAAGAAGAATCCTTGTAAAGCGTCTTGACAACTCGTGCTTATCCGCCTCACGCAGAAGCGGTGCGTCCGCCTTTATTGCGTCGGCTGTAACGCTGTCGATCTCATAATTCTCTGCGCCGAGCAGTTCAAGTGCTGTCAGCATATTGAACGGGTTTGTAACAAGGCTCGACTTGGGTTCGAGTTTTAGCGTCAGCTCGTTTTCGTCAAGGTCGTTTTCGTGCCACATTACAACGGGATATTCGCCTATTGCTTTCAGCGTTATCACGCCGTCCTTTATGCACGGCATGCCGTCAAACGGATCTCTGAATCCTTTTCTTGGATGATATGCGATCGCAAATGCGGAAAAATCACGGTGAACAAGGTCGAAAATATAATTGTCGGTATAGACTGCTTTTCCGTCCTTTATTTCGCCGCAATAGCTTGACACCTGTATTACAAGTCCAAGTGACGACACCATAACACTGCTCATATCCTCGTTTTGCGAAACTATCCGCATATCACGGAACACATACAGCATTTCGCCAAAGTCCGCCGTAGTTATAATATCATAATCCATAGGCGAGCCGCCTCTCAGCAGTTCAGCTACACACTGTCCGACAAAATACGCCTTGTTACCTGCACGCTCAAGCATTTTCAGCACCTGCAATGCCTGCTCGGGAATATTCAGCGTCTGTCTTTTAACAGCCAAGTACGGTCACCTCTTGTTGTTTATTTATCGGGGTATCCCCAGCCGTCCACGCCGCTCTTCCTGAGTGCCGTGAACATCCTGAGCTTGAAGCCCTTGTCATTATGCTCCATATCCCTTAAAAACTCTTTCGTTTTCTGCCTTGTCGTTGTCTTGTCCGCAGGGCAGACCGACTTCACGATTTCAAGATTATTACGGTTGCAGGCGGATAACACCTGTGACTCAGGTGCAAGCACAAGCGGTCGGATAACCGTTATATCCTTGCGGTCAAGGTGGGTCTTAGGCGAAAAACATCCTATCCTGCCCTCGTTGAACAGGTTCATTATAAATGTTTCGATAACATCGTCATTGTTATGTCCGAGCGCCAGCTTGTTACAGCCTGCCGCCTTTGCCGCATCGTGAAGCGCACCTCTCCTCATATTTGCACACAGCGAACAGGGGTTAGGCTCTTTTCTTATGTCGAATACTATCTCGCCTATCTGCGTATGAACAAGGCTGAAAGGCACGTCCAGCTTTTCGCAAAGCCTTGCCACCGCATCATAGTTATTCGGCACACCGTTGAAACCGGGGTCAATCGTGACAGCTGTTATGTCATAATCAAACTCCGCAAACCTTCTCATTTGCGCAAGTCCGGCGAGCAGAACAAGGCTGTCCTTGCCGCCGGATACTCCCACCGCTATCCTGTCGCCCTTTTGTATAAGATCAAAATCCTGTACGGCTTTTCTTATATATCCCAGTATCTTCTGCATTATTTCTTATCCTTTTTGTTCTTGCCGAATCTGAAATAATTCTCTCGGTACTTTATAGGGATATTCAGCTTTCTGCTCAGCACCATTACAGTTGCGTCCGAAGCGATGGTCAGCGCAATGAAGATTATGCAGATAACATAAGCCGTATTATTATTTGTAACTATTGCTACACCTGCCGCTCCTGCGGCGATCAGTGCAAACAAAAAACGTGTTTTCTTGAATATTCCCAGAGCAAGCTCCAAAAACACTCCTCCTTTATACCGGCATTAATCCTCGCCGAGTTTCAGTGCCTTGTTGATATTTATCTTTCTGATAATAGCACCGAGTATCGCAAATCCTCCGAGAAGCATTATCGCAATAAGTATATACATCTTAATGTAGTCTGCCTGCATTGCCGCTACTCTGTACGGCGGTATCTGCTCGTTTACATTATACATATACTGGAACAGCGGTACAAACAGGTCGCTCGTAACTCCGCCTATGATAAATGCGCAGATTATTGAAACGCCCGATACCAGAAGCTGTTCATATCCCAGTATTCCTATTATCTCACCGAATGAAACGCCCATAGCCCTTAAAATACCGAACTGCAGTGTCCTGCCCTTTATGGACAGTATCCAGTAAATAAGGAAGCCGATTATAGTCATTACCATTATGATTATAAATCCGAGCGTCAGCGCACCGTTCATACCCTGCAGTGAAGGATCCGTCTTTTCGCTTATCAGCATCTGTGAGCTGTCCTTCACGCTTTCGAGCGGCAGCATAGACTCCTCTATACTCTTGTAAAGGGCCTCGCTTGTTGCACCGTCTTTCATCTTCAGCCATATCTGATAAGGCTCAAGCTCTGTTCTCGCCCTTACATAATTATAATTCATTACCGCAAAGTCGCACTCGTTGGGGTTAAGTCCGGGCCAGTAGTCAACTATAGCCATAACAGTGGTATCAAGGCTGTCGTTTCCGCCCCACTTGAACGAGATTACATCGCCCTGCGAAACATTCGACTTTTCCGCAAGTCCTCTTGAAATTATAACGCCGGAACGGCTCTCTACAAGAGCGTTGCAGTAGTTCCACCAGTGGATAGGCAGAAGATCGTTTCTGAACCACGCTGTCTGTGCGAATTTATCAGGTTCTATTGCCATAAGAGTAAGATCTGCAACATTCTTGTTTGCAACTCTCAGCTTTACATTATCGTTTACAAGAACTCTTGTGGCGATCTCCACGCCGTCAAGCGCCTCATAACGTGAAAAGTCGGTTTCTACATAGGTGCTTGAGCCGCCTTCCTCCGAGGTCGAAAGCGAGTATTCCTTCATTACGACATCTGCGCCGTTCTCATAATAAATCCTGTCGCTTATATTGTTGTTTATAGCTCTCGCCGTATTCGCAGAGAACAGACCGAATGAGAAGGTCATTACAAGGAACAGCATAAGGAAACGTTCCTTGCCGCCCTGTGAACGGCACACGGTGGTTATAGCCATATACTGTGAGGGTGTCCAGAACGGACGCAGTACATAATACACAAGCCTTAAAAGATACGGATAGATACGGATAAACAGCAGGCCGAAGCCCAGTATCATAAGCGTTGAGAATATGAACAGAAGCGGGTCAAGCTCGCCTGTCGCTTCAAAAGTACCCTCAGCTATAGAATTTGTGATGTTGGTTGTGTAGAAGTAAAGGAAGCCGAATGACACCGCAAGAAGTACAATATCGACACCGCACTTTTCCCACAGCGACATCTTTACAACCTTTGTCCTGCTCTGCTTATACTGTACGATAGTCAGCTTTGACGCAGGGATAATCGGTATCATTGTGGTGAGGAAGAATACCACTACCGCAAGCAGTGCGTAAATAACGCTTATTCCGGTTATCTTTGCGGCAATTCCCGTGCGGTTTACGAACTCTAAAAATCCGTTTGATACTCCGAGAAACTGACACAGCACAAGTCCGATGAACGGTGCGACCACAAGCGTTACAATACCGAGTATGCCCGACTCTGCGGCATACATACCGAATATCTGCCACGAGCTTGCGCCACGGCTCTTGAATACAGCAATCTCGTTGCGCTCTCTGTCAACATTGAGCTGAGATACCATGAACAGATAGAACGCAAGCATTACCATTGCGGGTATCTGGAGTATCCACAGTATACGGGTGAGCTTTTCCGCACGCTCGGTATAGTTGCCGATTATATCCGCAACGTTGAATTCGTGTGCATATCCTGCCTCTTTATAGAACGCATCGTCCTTTTCAAGCTCCGCAGTAACAGCGGATATTCTGTTCATATCAAGCGTATGATAGTCTAGAGAATATCTTCTTGCAATGTTTACCGCATTGAATCTGCCTGCGGGCATAAGGTCGTTTCGTACCATATCGTAATCAACGAATATGGCATTGAGATAGCTGTCGAGCGTTTCTGCCCAGTAGCTGTCATTGTCGGTCTTCTGCTCATATACGCCGGTGATTTTCACATAGTACGGCTCAACACCTGCCGCAAGCGAAATTATCTTATATGTATTGCCCATATTTATGCCGAGCGTTTTGAGTGCGTCCTCTGAAGCAAGTCCCTCGTACACGCCGTCAACAGAGGTCTTTGAGGGCAGCTCACCTCTTACGAGCTTCATATGGTCAAGACTGTCGGTCATTCCTATAAGCTTCAGTCTTGTAGACAGCTCCGAACCGTTACGCTCGCCGTTTACGATATAAAGGCAATCGTCAATAAGCGTTGTCTTGCTGTTCTCCGAGGCGATTCCTATAGCATTTATCCTTGAATCCGTTTTAGATACAACATCATCTATCGTTGCCTGCTGGGTATTCGTATCGGCAGTTATCTGAAGCGTCTTTGTAACGGAATACAGACCGGGATATTTGTTGTTGTCAATCTGGTACTGCTCCATATCCTTTATCAGCATACGCTGTAAGGATGCGTCCATATATATCGGAATAGTGCTCATCATACCTGCGGCAAGCAGGAAGCCGATGAAAAGACACAGCACCATCCATTTTGTATTGCGCATTTTGCGCCATAATAAAGTAAACATCTTGTATTATTCCTTCCGAAAGTAAAGCCTGTTCAGTTTGCCGTCTTACTTGACAACAACCTCGTCACCCTCGGAAAGTCCCGATACTATCTGGATCTCCGTAGCATTGCTTATGCCTGTTTTGACATCCGTTTCCTTCTTGACTCCGTCCTTGTAGACCTGTACATAGTTCTTGCCCGACAGAGTCTTTACAAGATACTTCGGTATGACGATTGCGTTCTCCGCCTGTTCCTTGATATAGCTTATATCCGCAACCGTTCCCACCTTGCCAAAGCCGGGCAGGCTGCCCTTGAACTCGGCATATATCGAGCTTGTATCCTCGTCACCCTGTTCCTTTGCCTCAACAGGCGTTTTTACTATAGTACCCTTGTACTCCTGCTCGTCGATAGTTATTGTAACTTCCTGACCTTTTTTAAATTTTTTATCATCGTTGACGGCCGCCTTTACATATATCTTATCGGGATCTATTATTGTAGCGATAACCTTGTATGCCTGTACCTTTGAGCCGGCGTTCATACGCTCCGCAAAGCTGACAAGTCCGTCACACGGAGCATACAGCTTGGAGGTATCGTACTCGTTCTGAAGCTGTGCCAGTGTATTCTTCTCAATCTCAAGCTGTAAGCGGTCATTCTCAGCACCGCTTGAGCCGTATGTATTCTGCGCCTGCTGAACCTTAAGTTCCTGAGTGCGTATCTCGTATTCAAGATCTCCCGTGTTGTATTCGGCAATAAGGTCACCCTTCTTTACCGTATCTCCTGCTCTGACATATATCGTTTTAAGAGTTCCGTCACGCTCTGTAAACGAACAGTCCTGCTGCAGCTCGGATACGCAGTAGCCGGTCGCACTCGCCTTGTTTATTATAGTCTTCTTTACCGCCTTATAGGTAGAATATGTAACATCCTCCACCTTAAGCACAGGCGGATCGAGCAATTTTTCTTCCTCCGGGAAAAAATAGCATCCGGAAGCAGAGCCTGCCATAGCAAGCACTGCGGCTATTGCGGCGGCACGCAAAACAGTCTTTTTCATTTTTACTTTCCTTTCCTTTGAACAAAGGGATTTTCGCATCTTTTTCCGTTTATAGCAAATCAAGGATTTTGCTGACTTTATATGTACAAAATTTAAAAAACACTATAGAGATGCTTATTTTAATTTTAGCATTTTTCACATAAATTTTCTACACTTTTTCAAAATTAAACGATATGCACAAATACCAAAAAGGTTATTTGTTTATTTTGTACACCGTAAAGCAACTTTAAATAATCGAAAAGCACTTGAAAAAGCCGAACGGATTTAGTATAATAGTGAGTAGTGTTTATTTTTCAAATTGACATATAAAATCAATACGACGGGCAGGAAAAGCTCAAGGGAAGGAACAAAATAATGGCTACAAAGTATGTATTCGTCACCGGCGGCGTTGTGTCGGGACTCGGAAAAGGTATCACGGCAGCTTCACTCGGAAGACTGCTCAAGATGAGAGGTTACAAGGTAACTATCCAGAAGTTCGACCCCTATATAAACGTTGACCCCGGTACGATGAGTCCTTATCAGCACGGTGAAGTTTTCGTAACAGATGACGGTGCCGAAACCGACCTCGACCTCGGTCACTATGAACGTTTTATAGACGAAAACCTTTCAAAGTACAGCAATGTAACAACAGGTAAGATTTACTGGACAGTTCTTAACAAGGAACGTCGTGGAGATTATCTCGGCGGCACGGTTCAGGTAATCCCCCACATAACAAACGAAATCAAATCAAGAATATACAGAGTTGCAAACTCGGCCGAAACCACTGCAGATGTTGTTATAACCGAAATCGGCGGTACGGTCGGAGATATTGAAAGCACTCCCTTCCTTGAGGCTATCCGTCAGGTAGTTTCAGATGTAGGCAGAGAAAACGTTGTTTATATCCACGTTACTCTCCTCCCCTTCATCACAGGCAGCAACGAGATGAAAACAAAGCCCACACAGCACAGTGTAAAGGAGCTTCTCTCACTCGGCATTCAGCCCGACATTCTCGTTTGCAGAAGCGAGATGGAGATTCCTCAGGATATGAGAGATAAGATTGCCAGCTTCTGTAACGTTCGCAAGCAGGACGTTATCCAGAACCTTACCGCTCCTTCTCTTTATGAAGTACCTCTTATGCTTGAAAAGGAAGGTCTTGCAAAGGTAGTATGCGATCATCTCGGACTTGATCCCCGTGTTCCCGATCTCAAGGAATGGGAGGATATGGTTCAGCGTCAGTACAACGCCACAAAGAATACCGTAATCGGTCTTGTAGGCAAGTACGTTGCACTCCCCGACGCTTATATTTCCGTTATGGAATCCCTGCGTCACGCAGGCTTCGAGAACGAATCACACGTTGAAATAAAACTCATCAATTCAGAAGAGGTTACTCCCGAAACGGCAGACGAGCTTCTGCATGATTGCGACGGCATTCTCGTTCCCGGCGGCTTCGGCGACAGAGGCATCGAGGGCAAGATTGAAGCTGTCCGCTACGCAAGAGAGCATAAGAAGCCCTATCTCGGTCTTTGTCTTGGTATGCACATGGCTACAATCGAATTTGCACGTCATGTGGCAGGTCTTACAGACGCAAATTCAAGCGAATTCCACGAAGGCGAGCAGAACGTTATCGACCTTATGCCCGACCAGAAGGATGTTGATATGGGCGGTACAATGCGTCTTGGCTTATATCCCTGCAAGCTTGAAGCAGGTACTATTTCCCGTGAGGTTTACGGCGATGAGCTTATTTATGAAAGACACCGCCACCGCTATGAGTTCAACAACGTATTCCGCAAGCAGCTGACAGAAAGCGGTCTTGTTATCGCAGGTCAGTCGCCCGACGGAAAGCTCGTTGAAATAGTTGAGCTTCCGAGAAGCGTTCACCCCTGGTTCGTGGCTGTTCAGTTCCACCCTGAATTCAAGTCACGTCCCAACAGATCGCACCCCTTATTCAAGGACTTTATAAGAGCGTCGCTTGAACAGGCAAACAAGTAAAGAACGAACAATAACTGCCCGTGAAAGCGGGCGGTTATATTCATATTACAGGATATTTTACATTCCCTTTACATCTTCAGACCGTATTTAATCCATTAAAAGAGGTAATTTATGACAGACAGCAACGTTTACGATAACCGTGAATTATCGTGGCTGAAATTCAATCAGCGTGTACTTGAAGAAGCGCAGGACATAAATGTTCCGCTCTTTGAGAGAATGAGGTTTATATCAATATTCACAAGCAACCTGGACGAATTCTTTATGGTCCGTGTTGGCTCGCTGTACGATCAGGATCTGGTAGACCCCCAAAAGTGCGAGAACAAGACAGGTATGACCGCCGCAAGACAGCTTAAGGAAATTGCACGCAGGGTAAAAGATCTGCTCTATATTAAGGACTGCGCCTTTTCAGAGGTTTCGGCAAAGCTCAGCGAGTATGCCGAGCTTAAAAAGCCCGCCGACCTTAAGGGCGACGACAAGCTGTTCTTAAGGCTGTATTTCGAAAGAGAAATTCTCCCTTTGCTTTCTCCGAGCATTATAGACAAGAACCACCCGTTCCCGTTCTTAAAGAACAGAGCGATATATATCGGCACTCTGCTCAAAAGCAAAAACGAGGAAAAGAAAAAGCAGCTTGTGGGAATATTGAGTGCGGAATGCGACAAGGATTTTCCCCGTGTTATTTTCCTGCCCGGACAGAATCTGAGATATGTTCTGGCTGAGGATGTAATACTGCATTACATTGATACCCTTTTCCCGAATTTCTTCGTTGAAAACCGCTGTATCATGCGTGTCACGAGAAACGCCGACATTGACGTTAACGAGGCTCTTTACGATCACGATATGGACTTCAGAAACGTAATGGAGGAGCTGTGCCGTAAAAGAAAGAAGCTGATGCCGGTAAGAGCCGAGTTTTCATATGACGCTTCACCGGAGCTTGTAAAGCGTATGCTTGATTATCTTGAGCTGTCAGACAGCTTCTCGTTTATGCAAAGCTGTCCTCTTGATTTCGGCTTTATGTCCGCACTTGAGGATAAGCTCGAAAACAGGAGCGAGCTTTTCTACAATCAGGTTTCACCGCAGAATTCAATAATGGTAAACCCGTACGAGAGTATGTTCTCACAGCTTTCACAGCACGATATACTTCTGTCGTACCCATACAACAAATTCAAGAACTTCCTGCGTCTGCTTGATGAGGCAGCTGACGATCCTTACGTTTCTTCCATAAAGATAACGCTTTACCGTGTCGCAAGAAACAGCGAGATCGTAAGCGCTCTCATAAGAGCCGCAGAAAACGGCAAACAGGTAATGGCGCTTGTTGAGCTTCGTGCCAGATTTGACGAGGAAAACAACATCGGCTGGAGCAAGAAGATGGAGGAGGCAGGCGTTAAGATAATATACGGTCTTGACGCTCTGAAGGTACACTCAAAGCTACTGCTGATAACACGCAAGCAGGGAAGCAACATCAGATATTATACCCAGATAGGCACAGGTAACTATAACGAGAAAACCTCACGTCTTTACACCGACCTTACGCTGATGACATCGGATAAGGACATAGGTGCGGACGCAAGCACCGTGTTCAACGCTCTGTCGCTCGGTACGACAGTTGAGAGCAGTACAACACTGCTTGTAGCGCCGAAATGCCTCAAGTCACGCATTGTGGAAATGATCGACAACGAGATAACATACGGTACTAACGGCTATATCGGCCTTAAAATGAACTCGCTCACCGACAAGGATATTATAGACAAGCTGATAGAAGCAAGCTGTCAGGGAGTAAAGATAGAGCTGATAATAAGAGGCATCTGCTGTCTTATCGCAGGAGTACCGGGTTACACCGAAAACATATCGGTCATTTCGATAGTCGGACGTTTCCTCGAACACAGCCGTATCTATATTTTCGGCAAGGGCGAACGCAGGAAGGTATATATTTCTTCCGCAGACTTTATGACCAGAAATACCGAGCGACGTGTGGAGGTTGCCGTACCGCTGAAGGATAAGATAATTGCCGATAAGGCAGTAGATATATTCAACACGATGCTCAAGGATAACGTCAAGGCTCGTGTGCAGGGAAGCGACGGAATCTACCGCCATAAAAAAGCTATGCCGGGCGAGGAACACATAGAGGTACACAAGCTGTTCTATGAACGTGCATATCAGGAAGCCGAGCAGGCGCAAAAGCTCTATAAAGAGCCGAGAAAGTCACTCTTTGCAAAAATCCGTGCAAGACTGCAAAGTAAATAAACGATAAACAAAAGCGGAGCAGATGGAAATCTGCTCCGCTTATACTTTATCTTTTTATCCTGCTTACTGCACAAGATCCCCGTATACAATGCCGAGTCCTACTGTGCTCATATAAACTCTGCCGTATTTGTTCATATCGCCTACGACAAAATATCCGTTGCCAGGACCGCCGAACTGATGCTGATCATCGCTTACCTTGCTCCATGTCTTACCCTCGTCCTCAGACCAGTAAAGACCTATGGAATCATCGTTTGTGGGCTTGCCCCATACGAATATGGTATAAGGATCGCTGTCCGTCTTGCCCTTGCCAAGACCTACCGCCATACAAGCGGCTAAAGAATCCATTCTTGTGAACGTTTTGCCGTTATCTGTTGATACCTGAAGTCCCATTGAAGGATAGTATACAACGCCCTCCTTGCCGGGTGCAACCACAGGTCTTGCCGCAGCGAATACAGAAAGCGTCAAATTCTGAGTAAATGTCTTTCCGCCGTCCTCGCTGTAGAAGAACGCACTGCCGCTTGCGGCATATACATAATTGGGGTTTACGGGGTCGCAGATAATCTTCTTTGAACCTACTCCGCCCTCGCTCTTTGTCCAGGTCTTGCCCTGATCGTCAGAAAAGTAAATGCTGCTGTCGTTTCCGGGTGCCCAGAAGAATCTCTTTCCGTCAGCAGAAACTGCCACATAGCCGCCGTATGCCACATTTCCGCTCTCAAACGGCGAAACGGTAACATTCACCCATTTCTTGCCTGCGTCAAGAGTATACCAGAAGCCCGGCTTTTCTTCACTGCCGCCGCACTTTACCCATATATCAGTTGCCTTTGCCGCTACCGCAAGACCGGTCATTGAACCTGCAACGCTGTTGTGTACCATACCGTATTCTTCGGCACTATCCTGTGCAAAGCCGTCATAGTCGCTTATAACGCTTACCAGCTTACCGCCGGGTATGCTGATTATATCATACGGAACAGTTTCCTCTATGCCCTTTGAGAAGAAGTAGAATTCGGGGCTTTCATCCCATATATTATCGCAGGTGAACACACCGTTACCGGATACCACCATTATCTTATTTGTGTTATTGGGATCAATGGCCATTGAGCTGCACCAGTGCATAGACGCCGTTGTTATCCACTCAACTCCGCCGCTGCTCATCTTCATCTTATTATTGAGAAGCGTCCAATTCTTGCCGCCGTCCGTAGTAACATAGAATTCATCACCGAACTGACCGTTAGGCTGAGCGACAAATAAATTCTCCGTGCAGGCAACCATTCTGTCGGGGTTTGAAGGATCTATCACCACATCACCGAAAGACTTCTTTGCAGGATTGATCTCTGTAAAGGTATCATCGGCAATGTTGAGAGTTCTTACGCCGCCGTCAATTCTGTTATTGTTCCACGGACCTTCGGCGCTTGCATAGGTAATTACTATTTTCCCGTCACCGTTATACTTCATTCTCTGCGTATAAAGTTCCTTGGGTGCGTCTGCAACGGGTTTCCATGTAGCACCGCCGTCGGTCGATTTATAAAGGTTCTCATCCTTTGTTCTCGAAACAGCCGCATATATAGTTGTGCAGGCACTGTCATCGCCCGATTTCGGGTCGATTATGATACTGCATATACCGTTTCCGTTTGACGTTGTCGTCTTTGTTCCCATATCAAGTGCAGTGAATGTCTTTCCGCCGTCGGTCGACTTTATTATACCGCCTGTTCTTCCGCCGACATATACTATATCACTGTTCTTGGGGTCAACCGCAATACGCTCGCCGTTTCCTCTGCCCATACCGTTTCCGTGCGCCGTTATCATATCGGTAAGTTCGGTACGGTTCCACGTTTTGCCGTAATCATCGGAGTATAAGAGGCAGGTTTTGCCGTTGCTGAAATACTCCGTGCCTGCAAGCATATATACCTTGTTAGGATCTTTTTCTCCGAATGCAAGGCCTTCTATACCAAGCAGACCTCTGTCTTCCTCACTTATATCGTACGACATGGATTCCCACTTCTGAGTATCCTTATTATAACGGTATGCGCCGCCGACGTCTGTACGAGCATAGTATAAGCCCTGCTCGCTTGTTGCAAATACGCCGCTTACGAATCCGCCGCCGCCCATAGCTACCTGGCTGAACGTAAACTGCGCCTGCGCTGTTCCCGAATTGCCGCCCGATGTTGTATTATCGCTTGTCATACTGCTGTCACCACTGCCCGATGAGGTCACATCACCGCTTGACGATGTTCCCGAATTATCGTTTCCGTTACAGCCTGCGGCGCATATTGCTGTTGCTACCGCAAGTATGACCGCTGTTATTTTTCTGTACTTCATTTCTTATTCCTTTCTTATTAAAGCAGACTTGCTTAATTTTTATGTAAACCTTTACACAAGTATTATGCACCATTTAAGTTAAATTTGCAAGACTTGTTTTGATGTTTTGTGAATATGTGATAAATCTTCGTAGCCACTATTGGTGATAATCACGGATTTTGCACCAAGAAAAATATGGGCGTGACTTTTGCGTGCTTATTATAGTATAATCATATTGCAATCGAATACAAGCCCTGTCTTATCACGTTTACGGCAGGCAAACGGAAATGGAAATGGAAAAGAAAAATGAAAAAACGCATCATCTCCCTTATCTTATGTGCGGCAGTAATAATATCCGCCTGCGGCTGCAGTGCCGATAACGGCACCTTGTCAGCCGATAGTTCATCATCAGCAGCTTCGGCAGCGTCTTCCGCCGAAACCGCATCCCAGGATACTGCCTCCTCAGACAGCGGTTCGTCTTACGATACCTCGTCAGACACTTCTGATAAAACAAGCTCCGATAAGCAGAACAGTTCGTCATCAGACAGTTCAGATAAGCAAAACAGTTCATCGGCTGACAGCTCAGACAAGCAAAACAACTCGTCCGATGCTTCTTCCGAAACGTCAAAGCCTTCAACAAACAAGCAGGAAAGCAGTTCTTCTGCCGCTACGGCAAGCAAGCCCGCAAACAGCACAGGTTCAGCAACAAGCAAGCCGACAAACAGCGCCGGCACTGCAACAAGCAAGCCTGCGTCTGCAACCGCCGCCGATACCGCCAAAAAGCCCGCCGCAACGACGACAACAAAAAGGCCTTCCGCAACAACTACCACAACAACCTTAAAGCAGACAGACGACAAGCCGCTGAGCTTTTCGGAAACCTATGAAGCGGAAAACGGAAAGCTGTCAAATGATATGTCCGTCATATCCGACAGCAACGCATCCGGCGGAAAGTCGGCAGGAAAATTCGAAAGCGACAGCTCATACTGTCAGATTAGTATAACCGTTCCTGCCGATGCGGTTTATGATATAGTGATACGCTCAAAGGCTATCGGCCCATACAAAGAGAATGACCTTTACGCAGACGGTAAAAAAGTAGGCACTTTCGTAAGCAAACCGGATAATTTCTCCGACTATACCGTATGCGCCGTAACTTTCAAAAAAGGCAGTCACACTCTTACCGTCAAGAAGTCATGGGGCTGGATAGAGCTTGATAAAATAACAGTAAAGACGGGTGCAAAAATAAGCAACAGCACCTATAATGTCACATCATCTCTTGTCAACAAGAACTCAACCGCAAACACGAAGAAGCTGTACAGTTTCCTTAAGGACAGCTACGGAAAATATGTAATCACAGGTCAGCAGTGTGACGGCGGAATAAACGGCAACGAATTCAAAGCGATAAAAAATCTTACCGGCGACTACCCCGCCCTGCTCGGACTCGACCTGATGGACTACACTCCGTCAAGGACAGCATTCGGCGCATCATCCTCCGCTGTTGAAAAGGCAATAGAATTTGCCAACAAGGGCGGTATCGTAACATTGTGCTGGCACTGGAACGCTCCGACCGAATACCTTAACAGCACCGCCAACAGTTCTGACGGCTGGTGGGGCGGATTCTACACCAAGAACAGCAAATTCGATATAGCAAAAGTAATGAACGGTCGGGACGCAAAAGGAAAGAAACTGCTTGACCGTGACATCAAGGAAATAGCTAAGCAGTTAAAGCGTCTTGAAAAAGCAGGCGTACCTGTTATATGGCGACCCCTGCACGAAGCGTCAGGCGGCTGGTTCTGGTGGGGCGCACAAGGTCCCGACGCTTACAAAAAGCTGTGGAAATACCTTTATAACGAGCTTACGAATACATACGGCTGTAACAATCTTATCTGGGTCTATAACGGTCAGAGTGCCGACTGGTATCCGGGTGACGAATATGTTGATATTGTAGGCGAGGACATCTATCCCGGAAATCACGTTTACGATCCTCAGGTAAGCCGTTTCAAACAGGCGATAAACTACGGCAGTAAAACAAAGATAACGGCTCTCACAGAAAACGGCTGTATCTTTGATATAGATTCCGCCGTGAGCATAAACGCACTGTGGTGCTGGTTCATGACATGGGGAAACGAGTTTACCGTTAACGGCAGTAATTACAGTGAAAAATACACCGAAAAGTCGGTCATAAAGAAAATGTACGCAAGCAAATATTCATTAACTCTCGGATCGCTTCCGAAAATCTATTGACATAAGCTGAAAACGCTCCGACAGGCGAACACCTGTCGGAGCGTTTTTGTTACCGTTTTTAGCTTACGATATTTTTGATATAATTATCATACCATAAGCGAGCATATCTTGTTGCTGTACTCAACGGGGTCTTCTATAGGCATACCCTCAACAAGAAGCGCCTGATCGTACAGAATCTCGCTGTATGTTTTCAGCTTGTCCTTATCCGTTTCATACAGCTTTTTCAGCGTTTCATAGATAGGATGCTCCGCATTGATCTCCAGCACCTTTTCAGCCTTTGCGTCATGCTCTGCAGGCATCTGGCTGAGCACCTTCTCCATCTCTATAGAAAGCAGACCGTCACTGGTCAGGCATACTGCGTGGGACTTCAGTATCTTTGACAGTCTTACGTCCTTTACCTTACCGCCGAGTGATTCCTTCATGAAAGCAAACATATCCTTGCTTTCCTCAGCCTTAGCCTTCATTTCTTCCTTTTCTTCGGGAGTTTCAAGGTCAAGGTCGCCTGCGGATACTGACTTGAACTGCTTTTCGTTATAGTCGACCATCATTTGTAAAGCAAACTCGTCAACGCTGTCGATAAGATAAAGTATCTCATAGCCCTTATCCTTTACAAGCTCGGTCTGAGGGAGCTTGTCTATCTTGTCTACAGTTTCGCCGCTTGCAAAGTAGATGTACTTCTGATCTTCCTTCATTCTTGAAACATATTCTTCAAGAGTTACGAGCTTCTTTTCGTATGACGAATAGAACAGCAGCAGATCCTTAAGCAATTCCTTGCCTGCGCCGAAGCCGTTGTATACACCGAACTTTATCTGAAGGCCGAATACCTTCCAGAACTTTTCGTATCTCTCACGGTCGTTGCGGAGCATCTTTGTAAGCTCGTTCTTGATAGAACGCTCAAGGCTCTTTTCGATTATCTTAAGCTGTCTGTCGTGCTGCAGCATCTCACGGGAGATATTGAGCGACAAATCCGCAGAATCAACAAGACCTTTTACAAAGCTGAAATAATCGGGGAGCAGATCGGGGCATTTATCCATTATAAGAACGCCGTTCGAATAAAGCTGTAAGCCCTTTTCATAGTCCTTTGAATAGTAGTCGAAGGGGGCTTTTGACGGAATGTACATCAGTGCGTTATATGTTGCTGTACCCTCCGCCTTTGTGTGGATATGTGCGATAGGATCGTCGTAGTCGAAGAACTTTTCCTTGTAGAACTGATTATAGTCCTCGTCTTTAAGCTCCGACTTGCTCTTGTTCCAGATAGGCACCATACTGTTGAGAGTTTCTATCTCGGTATGTGTTTCATACTCGTTCTCGGTACCTTCCTTGAGGTGCTGATGGCTTACCTCCATCCTGATAGGATAACGGATATAGTCGGAATACTTCTTTACTATCATACGGAGCTTGTAGTCCTGAAGATACTCGTCGTACTCCTCTTCTTCGGTATTTTCCTTTATCTTAAGGGTTATCTTTGTGCCGACATCTTCCTTGTCAGAGTCTGTGATAGTATAACCGTCTACGCCCTGCGAATACCACTTATATGCCTGCTCACTGCCGTAAGCCTTAGACTCAACAGTAACCTCAGACGCTACCATAAACGCAGAGTAGAAGCCTACGCCGAACTGACCGATAACGTTTATATCGTCCTTTTCTGTATCGGTATTGTCGCTCTTGAATTTGAATGAACCGCTGTTTGCGATAACACCGAGATTATTTTCAAGCTCGTCCTTTGTCATACCGATACCGTTATCGGTAATTGTTATAAGACGGTTTTCCTTGTCAACCGCAAGGTCTATTCCGAGGTCTTTTCTCTCTATGCCGAGATTCTCCGTCAATGACTTGAAATACAGCTTGTCAAGCGCATCGCTTGCATTTGAAATAAGCTCACGCAGAAATATCTCCTTATGAGTGTAGATCGAATTGATCATCATATCAAGCAAACGCTTTGATTCTGCCTTGAATGCCTTTTTTGCCATAAAAATCATTTCCTTTCTATGCCTGCGCCTTATATAGCGGCGATAATACTGAATTTACACCGGCCGTAACCGGTTTAGCACTCTATCACTCTGAGTGCTAAAATATATTATAACACTATTTTTATATTTGTCAAGAGGTGTTTTAAAAATGTTTGTATCTAAAACAAATCCGTGATTTCTAGCGAAAATTTCAACATCGGCTATTGACAATTGTTCATTTTTGAACTATAATGATATTGTTCGTAATTGAACAATATCATCTTTCGACAGAAAGGACGGGCATATGACCACAAGCAGCTTCTGGAATTTCATCTCTGCCGCAGAGGACGAATACAGCGTGTACAGAAAGCGCATTATGTCAAAGTTTTCTCTCTCAGCCGCAGAAACGGATATAATTATGTTCCTTGCGAACAACCCCGGCTATGACACTGCGGCGGATATTTCAAAGGTTCGCCGTATACTGAAATCGCAGGTTTCGGTATCGGTAAAATCCCTGTGCGAAAAGGGCTTGCTGACAGGCACTTATAAGGACGGAAACAAAAAAAGCGTGCATCTTTCACTGACGGCAAAGGCAAAGCCTGTTGTCACATACGGCAAAAAGGAACAAAGCGATTTTGCGGCTGTTCTGTTTGACGGATTTACCGATGAAGAAATCGCCGCATTTGAAAGATACCATATTAAAATACTGGACAATATAAACAGAAAAAGGAGCGACAAATAATGCAATATCTTATTACGACCGCCATTTGTCTGCTTGCAGGTCTTGGCGCAGGTCTTGGAACAGGGTTTGCCGGTATGAGTGCGGCGGCGGTAATCACACCTATGCTTGTTACATTTCTCGGTATAGAGCCATATACCGCTGTCGGAATCGCCCTTGCCTCAGATGTTCTGGCAAGTGCCGTATCGGCTTACACATACGGAAAGAACAAAAACCTTGATATTAAAAACGGGCTTGTGATGATGATAACAGTGCTTATTTTCACGGTTGTCGGCAGTTTCGTTTCAAGCCTTGTGCCGTCTGTGGCAATGGGCAATTTCTCGGTATTCATGACGCTTTTGCTCGGCATTAAATTCATAGTAAGGCCTGTAATGACCACAAAAGCCGATATGAGCGCAAGATCCGCAAAATCGGTATTGATAAAGTCAATCATCTGCGGTATTATAGTCGGCTTCATCTGCGGCTTCATCGGTGCGGGCGGCGGTATGATGATGCTCCTACTGCTCACGAGCGTTATGGGCTATGAGCTTAAGACCGCAGTAGGCACAAGCGTATTTATTATGACATTCACTGCGCTTACAGGCTCTGTTTCGCACTTTGCGATAGGCGGTCTTCCGGATATGCTCCCGTTCATCCTATGCATAATCTTCACGCTTATCTTTGCAAGAATAGCCGCAAAGATAGCAAATAAGGCAAGTCCCGAAACGCTTAACCGTGTGACCGGCATTGTCCTTGTAATACTTGGAATTGTAGTTCTCGGTTTTTCACTGATTAAATAAATCCGGCAAATGAATATAACTAAAGCCACGATGATAAAAAATCGTGGCTTTAGACTGTCGATAAACCTATATATTTTTTGAAAATGGGTGTTTAGCGTTGCTTGCTATGTTGGTTTTGCATCGTGCAAAACTTTTGGCAAGCAACCAAAGCGTCCTTGCTTTGGGCGTAGCCCCAAGCGGGGTGAGGGCGGCAGCCCCACACTCAGCCCCGGCACGGATGCCGGGCGTGTATGCCCAAAGGCTCTGCACGATGCAGAGCCAACAAAGCATACACAGCCCTTCACCGAGGGGAAGGGGTTTGGGGTTAGGGTTAGAGAGTTTGCTATATTTTTAAAAAATAAACTTTTTCTACAAGCTAAAGCCACGATGATAAAAAATCGTGGCTTTAATATTACTGTACCTCTATCTCAGGCATTTCTTTCATTTCATCTTTCTGTAAAGTTTTCTTCTCTCTGAATATAAGTGAGAAAACAGCTCTTACAACAGGACCCGCAAAGAATAATTGCCAGCACAGAGCCATAGGAAAATTGGTTATCGTTGTCTGAATCCACACCGCAATAACTTCGCTTCCCGCATTTTTGAACAGAAGAGTTGCGGCAAGGCTCATAAGCGGACACATAAAGATAACTGAAATAACCGAGATACCGAGAACTATGAAAAACGGATTATCACGTTCAGGATTAATCATTTTAAAAGTCTTGTACTTTGCTATCATGCCGACTAAAAAAATATCAAGCACAAAAGCGATAGGTCCCATTATCACAAGCTCCTTGAAAGCAAGTAAAAAGACCTCGTTTGTCATACCGCCGATATTAAGTGCTATATTATAGCATATCATGGCGTACACCATAACAAACACCATCATAACAGTAAACACGATTTCCTGAAATAAGTTTTTGGGCATAAAAAATTCCTCCTGATAATAACAATTTGCACTTTATTGTGTTGTTCGTTATCATCCGGGGGATGTGCGTTTCCAATTAGACCAATATTCTTTTTACGTTATAGATTTTAACATATTCCGCACCCATAGTCAATTGTGAAGTGAAACGAAAAAAGCACCGCTTTGGCGGTGCCTTTTTGTATACATATCACTTTTCCTTTTTACACTTTTTCGCTTCTGAATCTTCCGACAACATTTGCATTCTTATCAATGTTGACCTCAAATCTCAGAGTGCACGGCGAATAGTGAACATTTTCGCCCTCCGCAATAACCTCATAGAAGAATGCCAGAGCGCCTCCGTCCTCCATACGTCTTACGGCGCACTTGCAGAAGCCTTCTGCGATTGCCCTCTTTACATAAGGTATATCACGGTCGTATGTACAGAAATTGTCCTCCGTAACGGGAATATTAACATCCCCGTCAGAACAGCTGTTTTCTCTCAGCATAGTTTCAAGCGGTGATACTTTCTTACGGCTGAATTCCGCAAACGGAGCTTTCTTAGCAATTTCCCCCTTTCTTGCAGGGCGTCCGTTTATTTTCCAGCACGGCCGTGTAACAACGACCGTTTCACCTATATGGAAATCATTGTTGAGATGCTCGCTCTGTGCCGAATAGAAATCAAGCGTATCCTTGTCTATCACGACCTCTTTTGCCTTATCACGCACTATTCCGACAAGCTCAAGCATAGAGAGCAGCTCGCCTGCCTTTTCCATGCACTTTTCATCGCTCCATATCTCATAATTGCGGAAGTTGTTTCTCCAGTACGTCTTTATCGGCAGATCGCCTATAAGCGCCTGTATCCTCATTTCCCAGTCGAACAGTATACCGCTCTTACTGCGTATCTTGTTCTCCTTGATGGCATTGAGCGGTTCAAGCAACTGTGCAAACGATGCGATATTATCCGCAATATCCTGCGCTATGTACTTTCTTGTATCGCTGGTCTTCTTTTTCTCGCTTTCTTCCTCGATCTTTTCATCGCTGTACTTGTCGAAATCGTCCTGTCCGCCGTCAGCCGTATCGAACAGTGAAAATACCTCTGAGGGATCGTTAAATGTTTTCTTTACCTCAGGCTCGTCATCCATAAGCAGATTTCCGAACAAATCCTCTACCTCGGCAACATTCTCATCGTGCTTTTCTTCGGTAACCTGTGCAGGCGTATATGCTTCGTCCGGCAGATCGAAGAAATCCATAGTTCTCGGCTTTTCGTCAGCGTCAATCGGCTCGTCCGGAGTTTCGGACAGCTCATCGGATAATGTACTTTCCTCAAAAATACCGCTTGTCTGTTCAAGATCGTCGTCCGAAATATCTTCGGAGCTTCCGGTGATACCGGTGCTGTCAGCGGTTTCGGATATTCCTATAAAGTCGCCGAATTCTTTCAATGCGTCCTCTACAGACTCTGCTGTACGAATAGAAGAAACAGGCTCGCTTGCGGTTTCCTCCGCCATTATAGTGTGGAACTGTTCTTCGAGCGACTCTTCTTCGCTGTCGGCGGTTTCTTCCTGCTCGGCGATTTCCTCAAGAGCCTTTACAGCCTCCTCGACAGGCTCGCTTACAGCTTCTTCGGTGGCAATATCATTTTGTTCGCTTTCAATTTCAGCTTCACTGTCGGCGGTTTCTTCCTGCTCGGCTATTTCTTCAAAAGCCTTTACAGCCTCCTCGACAGGCTCGCTTACGGCTTCTTCGGTGGCAATATCATTTTGTTTGCTTTCAATTTCAGCTTCACTGTCGGCGGTTTCTTTCTGCTCGGCTATTTCCTCAAATGCCTTTACTGCCTCCTCGACAGGCTCGCTTACAGCTTCTTCAGTAGCAGTGTCATTTTGTTCATCGTCAATTGCAGCTTCACTGTCGGCGGTTTCTTCCTGCTCGGCAATTTCTTCAAAAGCCTTTACTGCGTCCTCGACAGGCTTGCTTACGGCTTCTTCGGTAGCAGTGTCATTTTGTTCGCTTTCAGTTTCGCTGTCGGCAGGTTCTTCCTGCTCGGCGATTTCTTCAAGAGCCTTTACTGCATCCTCGACAGGCTCGCTTACAGCTTCTTCGGTAGCAATATCATTTTGTTCGCTTTCAATTTCAGCTTCACTGTCAGCAGTTTCTTCCTGCTCGGCTATTTCCTCAAAAGCCTTTACTGCGTCCTCGACAGGCTCGCTTACAGCTTCTTCGGTAGCGGTGTCATTTTGTTCATCGTCAATTTTGCTGTCGGCGGTTTCTTCCTGCTGTGCGATTTCTTCAAAAGCCTTTACTGCGTCCTCGACAGGCTCGCTTACAGCTTCTTCGCTGGCAGTTTCATTTTGTTCATCTTCAATTTCAGCTTCGCTGTCGGCGGTTTCTTCCTGCTCGGCTATTTTTTCGAAAGCCTTTACCGCATCCTCGACAGGCTCGCTTATGGCTTCTTCGGTAGCAGTGTCATTTTGTTCATCTTCAATTTCAGTTTCGCTGTCGGCGGTTTCTTCCTGCTGTGCGATTTCTTCAAAAGCCTTTACTGCGTCCTCGACAGGTTCGCTTGCATAAAGATCGAAAATGCTCTCATCAACAGGCAGTTTTACGTCTTCAATTTCTTCATTATCCCGTATAACAGACGGCATTTCTGCAAGCTCCTGAACCGCATTTGCTATCGGAGCGGATGTCATTATCCCCTTTTCAAGCATCATCTGCTTCGGCATTTCGGCTTGCTCGTCAAAATTCTCCTCAACTGCCGTTACTGCGGATAAGGCTTCTTCGGCTGTATCCTCAGCTTTTTTGCCGCTTTCGCCTGCGTCCTCGCCTTCATTACCGACGGACGATTCAAGCCTGTTGAAATGGTTGAATACACGCTCAAAGCTGACACCGGTATTGCTGTCATCTTCACTCTGAGTAAATGTAAAATTGACAGGCGCTATCTCAGGCTCGGTTTCGGTTTCGGTTTCGCCGTTACCTCTTTCGGACATAGGCTTATACCGGCGTACAGCCTCATCAATGCTGCTGTTTATCGCATCGGTCTGTTCTTCCTCGCTTATAGGCTTTCTGATTATCTCCTTATGAGTTACCTCGCCGTTTTTCCATACGGTCAGGCTTTTCTTTCTGAGCGGAGTCTGCGTTTCCTCCAGCTTTTTCTTGGCGTATACAGCCGCACCTACGGCAGCCGCCGCACCTACAGCGGCAACAATCGCCTTACTTATCTTCATATATTATCAACCTCCCGGCTAATGCCGAAATATTATTCAACACTCTTGAGTGCCTCGACCATATTGACCTTCATAAGCCGTCTGTGCATAAACAGCATTACTATCACGGCAAAGCATATCGTTATAAGACCTGAGAATACAAAACTCATCGGATGTACCGTTCTGCCGAACATAACCATATCAATTTCAGCCGTCTTTACAACAAAGTCAACAAGGAATCTTCCGAATATCATGCCCGTCACCGTTCCTATAAGGGTAAGTATCACCGTTTCCCTGAACACATACATTGATACTTCCTTATCATAGAAGCCAAGCACCTTGAGCGATGCGATCTCCCTTATACGCTCATTTATATTGATGTTCGTAAGATTATAAAGCACTATAAACGCAAGCGCACCTGCACTCACTATAAGAACCACTATTACAAAAAGCAGTGATTTGAGCATAGAACTGAATGTTCCCGCAACGCTTGTCTTGAAGCTTACTCCCATAACTCCGTCTATCTTCATAAGCTCCTGTGCAAGCTCGTCCCTGTCACTTTCGGTCATATCGTCGCCGTCCTCAGAGTTGAAGAAGAAGCAGTTATACGGCAGTCCTTCCTCGCCGCTAAGCTCCTTGTACAGCTTTTCTGTGATATACACATAGTGATGGGCGTAGTTTTCGCATATCTCCGTTACCGTTGCCGTAACTCTTTTTGTGTCGGCAAGTGCAAGCGTTATTGTATCGCCCTTCTTTATACCGCCGAGCAAAGATGCCAGCTTCTCGTTTATTATAACGCCGTCATCGGTTACCGTGTACTGCTCGCCTGTCCGTCTGTCCTTTACCGTCACAAACTGTGCGATGGTTTCGTTGTCCGCACCGCCGAATATATACGCTTCTGTGCTTTTCTTACCGTTATATACCGTTATCTGCTTTTGATATATCTTGTTGCCATCGCAGTCATAACGCTCAAGCATCTTTTCTATCTTAGCTGTCTGTTCGTCGGTCACGGTATTGTCATAAGCGGTAATACCGGTATAATTGCTTATCTCGCCGAACTGCTTTTGCAGAATATCGTTTACGCTGTCATACACGCCGAATCCCGTCAGCACAAGCGCTGTACAGCCTGCAATGCCCACTATCGTCATAAGCATTCTTCTCTTGTAACGGAATATATTACGCATCGTTACCTTATAGCTGAACGAAAGCCTGTTCCATATAAAGCCTATGCGTTCAAGCAGTATCTTCTTACCGCTCTTTGGCGTTTTCGGCCGCATAAGCGCCGCAGGACAGTCGTGAAGTATGCCGCCGCACGAGAAATAAACTGTAACAGCAGTAAGCAGTACAGATACCCCTGCGGTACATATCATAAGTATATAATCATACGGCAGAAGAATATCGGGGATAACGTACATCATTCCGTATGCGGTAATAATGATCGCCGGGAATATCTTCATTCCCACAAGCATACCTGATACAGCGCCCGCCGTTGCCGCTGTCAGCGCATAAAGCAGATATTTGAATATAATAGCGCCGTTTTTATAGCCAAGCGCCTTGAGCGTTCCTATCTGGGTACGCTGTTCCTCTACCATTCGTGTCATCGTGGTAAGACATACAAGCGCCGCCACCATTACAAAAAACAGGGGGAACACCATAGCTATATTGCCTATTCTTTCGGCATTCTGACCGTATTCACTGTAACCCGGATTATCATCACGGGTAAACAGATACCACTCCGGTTTACTCGTCTTTTCGAGCTTTTCCCTGCCGTCGTCTATCTTCTTCTGAGCATCGGCAAACTGCTTGTCTGCATCGGTTTTTGCCGTTTCAAGTGCTGTCTTGCCCTCGTTATACTCCTTCAGACCCTTTTCATAATCGGCATAATTCTTGTCATACTCCGCTTTACCGCTGTCATACTTTGCCTTGCCTGAAGCGTACTGAGCATAACCTGCGTCATACTGTGCCTTTCCTGCGTCATACTGTGCCTTTGCGCTTTCGTACTGTGCAAGTCCGCTTGTGTACTGAGAATATCCGTCCTCGTACTGCTTTTTTCCGTCCTCATATTTGGCATAACCGATTTCGTACTGCAGCTTTCCGTCATTATATTGCTTAAGCCCGTCATTATACTGCTCAAGTCCGCTTTCATACTGTTTCTTCTGCTTGTCAAGCTCCGCCTGCGAGCTGTCGAGCAGCTTAACTCCGGAATCATAAGCCTCTTTGGTGATATTACCCTTCTTGTATGAATCCTCCAGCGTTTCACGGCTCGTATTTATAATCGCCTGCTGACTTGTTATCTTTGTGTTTGCATCGTCAAGCTGAGCCTTGCTCGACTTCAACTGTGAGTCTGCGTTTTCAAGCTGTATTTTAGCTGTAACAAGCTGTATATAGCTTTCGTCAAGCGTTTTCTTTCCGTCTTCAAGCTGCAGCTTCGTTTCGTCCAGCTTCTTCTTTGTGCTGTCAAGCACATCTTTTGTCGCCGTCAGAGTAGCCCCGTTTGTGTCAAGCTCCTTTTTTGCCTCATCAAGCTGTTTTTTCGATTCCTCAAGCGTTTTCTTGCCGCTTTCAAGCTGAGGCTTTGCTTCGTCAAGCTGTTTTTTTGCGTCTGACAGCTTGGTTTCGTTTTTCTCTATTTCTGCGTATGCTTCGCTCTTCTTTTTATCAAGCTCCTTCTGCCCGTCGTCAAGCTTCTTCTTTGCGTCGCCTGCTATTTCGTCAAAACGTTCTTCTTCTCTTACATCCGCTATTTTCTGTATCTTCTTTTCAAGAGCGTCACGGGCGTCCTCATATTCATCGCTGTAACAGCTGTACTGCTTTAGCTCGTCCGAGTTTATCATAACCTGAGTATATACCTCTGTCTTGAAACAGCTTTCCGGTATATAACAGATCATATAGACTGAACCGCTTCCTATGGTCGTGTTTCCGCGCTCCACGTCGGATATATACATAGGCGATGCGAATTTTCCGACTATAGTAAATTCCTTTACCGACAAAGTTCCGTCTATATCCGTGTCTTCATCGCCGCACAGTGTCAGCTTGTCCCCGACTTTATAATGAGCAAGCAGTTTACCGCTGTCGATAACGCACTCATTTTCTTCTTCGGGAAGTCTGCCGTCAACTATCTGTAAAGAGCTGTACGGATTGTTTTCACCCGTTTTGTCAAGAGAATATACCCTTGCGACCTTCTTTTCGCCCGCATCCGTGTTGACGTATGCGTCCGTGAAATATCCGGGATAAATATCAACATCCGGAAGCCCTTTTTTCAAAGCGTCTATATCGTTATCGTCAAATCCGTATGTAGATACCAGCCTGATATCCGACAGGGAAGTCCTGTCGTAATAATGATCCGATGATACCTTCATCGCAGGAGCGCTCTGCAGGAGTCCCGCAAAAAATCCTGTGCCGATAGCGATTATACCGAATATCGAAAGAAAACGGCTTTTCGTTTTCTTCATCTCGGCAAACGCATTTTTCAGCATTGCATTTTTCATATCCGTTCCCTTTCCCCGCTTACCACTCTATTTCTTCAACGGGTGTCGGATGCTCGTTTACGACTATTTCGCTCACCTTACTGCTTTTCATATGTATGACCCTGTCAGCCATAGGGCATATCGCCGTATTATGCGTTACGAGTATTACAGTCATATTTTCACTGCGGCAGGTGTCCTGAAGCAATTTCAGTATCATCTTGCCGGTGTTGTAATCAAGCGCACCCGTAGGCTCGTCGCACAGCAACAGCTTGGGCTTTTTCGCAAGTGCTCTCGCTATAGCCACTCTCTGCTGTTCACCGCCCGAAAGCTGAGCCGGGAAGTTGTTTATTCTGTCGGTAAGTCCAACCTTTTCCAGTATCTCTACAGCAGGGATATAGTCCTCCACCGTCTGAGTAGACAGCTCAATATTCTCCTTTGCCGTAAGGTTCGGGATGAGATTATAGAACTGGAATATAAAGCCTATATCGTATCTTCTGTAGTCGATAAGCTCTTTTCTGCTGTAACCGCTTATCTTACTTCCGTCTACATAAAAACTTCCCGATGTAGCGGTATCCATACCGCCCAGTATATTAAGCACCGTAGTCTTGCCCGAACCGCTCGGTCCTACGATTATTGCAAATTCGCCCTTTTCAATGTCAAAGCTGACCTTATCGTTTGCGTTGATTATTATATCGCCCATACGGTACTGCTTTGTAATATCGCTCAGCGTAACAAAACTCATTGTAATTCCTTGCAACCTTTCGTCCGTTGTTTCCTGAAATCGTTACTCTATTAAATTATACCATTTTTCACGGTACAATTCAACAGCCGTTCTATATTTATTTATAGTGTATCCCGACATTTTTAACTCCCTTTAAATTTCAATGCCGTTAAAATAAAAATTATTCTCGTTTTACTTGACAAACGCATTTGCTTATGCTACAATATCAATCGGAAAAATCCCTTATCAAGAGCGGTTTACATTTTCTGCATTAAGATGCAGATTGGGAGTCAGGCTCCGTAAACCCAGCAACCGTTTCGCTTGAGCTTTCTTTGCGAAAAATGGTGCTAATTCCTACGGCACGGCAAGGGCTGTGACCGAAAGATGAGGAGCAGGCAATCAGCAAGCTCCGAATGGGGCTTTTTTTAATGCAGTTTTACGCAGATATATGCGTATGGGATACGGTTTAAAACCGCTATATGAAAGGAAAAATCAATGGCAAAATACTTATTCACTTCCGAAAGCGTAACAGAGGGTCACCCCGACAAGATCTGCGACAGGATCTCAGACGGTGTGCTTGATGCGATATTAGCACAGGACAAGAACGCCCGTGTAGCCTGCGAAACCTGCGCCACAACAGGTATGGTTCTGATAATGGGCGAGATCACGACAACGGCAAACGTTGACATTCCTGCAATAGCAAGAGATGTCATAAAGGAAACAGGCTATGATAACAGCGACTACGGCTTTGACTACAAGACCTGCGCTATACTCACAACGCTTGACAAGCAGAGCCCCGATATAGCTATGGGCGTTGACAACGCTCTTGAGGGCAGAGATAACAATGAATTTGACACAGGCGCAGGCGATCAGGGTATGATGTTCGGCTATGCGTGTGATGAAACCAAGGAGCTTATGCCCCTTACGATTTCCCTTGCTCACGCACTTTCAAAGAAGCTCACAGCAGTAAGAAAGTCGGGCGAGATACCCTATCTTCTCCCCGACGGAAAGACGCAGGTAACGGTAGAATATAACGAGGACGGCACTCCCTCAAGAATTGACACTGTCGTTGTTTCCTCACAGCACAAGGCTGATGTTACGCAGGAACAGCTCAGAGCCGATATTATCGAAAAGGTTATAAAGACTACCGTTCCCGCTTCACTGCTTGACGAGAACACTAAGATGCTGATAAATCCCACAGGACGCTTTGTAGTAGGCGGTCCTCAGGGCGACAGCGGTCTTACGGGCAGAAAGATAATAGTAGATACATACGGCGGTGTCGGCAGACACGGCGGCGGCGCATTCTCGGGAAAAGATCCCACAAAGGTTGACCGTTCAGCCGCTTACGCCGCAAGACACGTTGCAAAGAACATTGTAGCCGCAGGCATAGCAAAGCGTTGCGAGGTTGAGCTTGCGTATGCTATCGGCGTTGCACAGCCCGTATCTGTCTTTGTTGATACATTCGGCACAGGCATAAAGCCCGACAGCGAAATTTCAGCCGCTGTAAGCAAGGTGTTCGACCTTCGCCCCAGTGCGATAATCAGCTCACTGAATTTAAGAAATACAAAGTACAGACCTCTTGCCGCTTACGGTCACATGGGACGTACAGACCTTGACGTTGCATGGGAAAAGACAGACAAGGTTGACGAGCTTAAATCAGCACTTGATATAAAGTAATCAGCATATAGCACTAAAGCCGTTACGGAACACCGCAACGGCTTTATTTTTTGCAACAGTCCAACATATTTTATCGCCGGTAGCGGAGGTTGAGCAATTCTCCGCCATTCAGATAAGCAAATTTGAAGCGCAACATTGCCGCCCGCCGTTTTGCTATCCTGCGGATAGCTCAGACAATTCCAAAGGCGGAGTTTGAGGCGGCACATTGCCGCAGGCGGAATTTGAGGCGGCGCATTGCCGCCACGCTATTCGCTGAAATCCGTAACTATGTACTTCGGCGCACCGGGAGTTGAATACACCCACCGGTCAATATGCCCCTCTGTAATGAAATACGGCGCTTCAAGCGGAACACAGCCGTCATCACAGCAGTTTACTATTATCAGCTTGATTTTCATTTTTTCGGGTATAATCGCCTTGATATACACGCAGGCGCAATCTCCCACCTTTATTCCGCTTTTAAGCTCCGCCAGCCCTGCGAGATTCGGTGCAAGCTCTATAAAAATTCCGTAGTCCTCTATAGACCTTACAATGCCGGGAACGGTTTCACCTACCGCAAAACGTTCTGCGTTCTGCTGCCACGTTCCGAGCAGTTCCTTGTGCGTAAGACAGATATGACCCTGATCCCGACCTTTCACCACCGCAAAAATATCGTCGCCTACCGAAAATCTGTTTGCAGGATGAACTATTCTTGATACCGAGATAGCGTCAATCGGTATCATTGACGCAATGCCGCAGCCTATGTCCACAAAACAGCCGAACTGTTCAAGATGAGTTACCCTCGCTCCTATAATATCACCGGGAGTCAGCTTTGATACATATTCCTTGTCTGCCTCCTCCTGCGCCGCCTTCCTTGACAGGATTGCCAACGGTTCGCTTCCGGTTTCGTCTATCTTCGTTATCTTGAAGCAGACAGGCTTTCCCACTCTTGATATAAGCGCTATATCCCGTGTCGCACCGCTTTCTATGCCTATTGCGCCCTCACTGCGAGGTATTATCCCCTTCATACAGCCAAGATCGACGTGCATATTATGCTCCGCATCGCACACCGTACACGAAGCCTCAAGTATTGCCCCCGACACCGCCGCCTGCATAAGCGTTTTGGCTGATTGCAATGCCGCCGTGTTCTCTTTGTATGCAAGTCTTCTTCCCTCCGGTAAAAATTCCGTCATTTGAAATACCGTTCCTTCCTCGTTGTGTTTTCTTTTTTACAAGTGTATGTCAGATTTTCCTTAAATATGTTACCGTATATTTACATTTGATTTTTCACGGAATATTTAACGGAATTCTTGTAATTATCGTTGATTTTGACAACGTTTTCTGTTACAATAGAATCTATACAGGCTTAGCGCCATTAACCCTTGGATTCTAAACGGAGGAATCATGTTTATTCACAGCGGAACATTAAAACGTGCAGGCATTCTTGCCGCAGTGGTTGCTGTAGGTACAGCCGCCGCAATAACCTATAACGCTTTTTTATCGACGGAGGGCGGACTTCCCGAAGTATTAAGCCCGCTTCAGCCGATAATAAAGGACGAGGACGGCGGGGTAAAGCAGAAAACAGATATTGCCTTCTCTCCCGACGGCAGCTTTTTTGATAAAGACATATCGGTTGAGCTTAAAGCAAAAGATAAAACGGCAACAATCTACTATACCACAAACGGCGAGACCCCCACGAAAAAATCAAACAGATATACAAATCCCATAAAGGTGCACAGCTCGGGAGAGGTCACCGCAAAGACGATAAAAGCCATTGCGGTAAGCGAGAACGGCACTTCCGAAGTATTCACAAAAAGCTATGTCACAGGCGAGGACGTGTCGGAACGTTTTGAAAAAGGCACTTATGTATTCGTGCTTTCGACCGACAGTGAAAACCTTTACGATTATGAAAAAGGCATCGCCGTAGCAGGAAAGATCCGTGACGAGTGGATAGCAAACGAGTATGACGGAAAAAGCGAAATCACGCCCAACGAACCTGCAAACTGGAATCAGGAAGGTATGGCAGGCGAAAGGCCTATGTATGTCGAGGCTTTTTCAAGCAGCGGAGAGCTTCTTGTTTCACAGCAGGCAGGTGCAAGAGTTGCAGGTGCATATTCTGCCGCAGTTGACCAGAAATCGTGGAAGCTCATCGCAAGAACGATGTACGCCGGCGATAAAGGCAAATTCAGCTACCCGTTCTTCAGCGACGCTACAGATGAAAACGGTGCGATTCTCACAAAGATTGACCGCATAGTTTTGCGTAACGGTGCAAACGACCGTGAATTTGCAGGTGTGCGTGACGAGCTTTCAATGTCGCTTGCAAAGCAGTCTGGCTACCTTGATGCGCAGTCGACCGCCCCTGCGGCAGTATTCCTTAACGGAAAGTATTACGGCTTTGCGTGGCTCCATCAGAATTTCAGCCGTGCATATCTCGAAGAACGCTACGGCGGCACGAAGGACAACTATCAGGTGGTCGGAAAAGCCGAGGGCGAGATAGTCGATGAAAACGCAGAAGGTGCGGCAGACGATTATAATAAAGTCCTTGAGCTTGCTGAGAGCGGACTTACCGACGACAAGAAATTCGAGCAGTTATGCTCTATGGTAGACATAGACAACTATATGCACTACCTCGCAATGCAGTTATTTATCGACAACCGTGACTGGCCCGGAAACAACTATAAAGTGTGGCGGTATGTTGCGTCAGACGGCGAAGAGGTCACAAGCAAGTATCAAGACGGCAAGTGGAGATATTTCTTCTACGATGCAGAATTTGCCTGGGGACTTTATTCGGACGGATACGCAAACAAGACGTTGACTAAGATTTTAAACGGCACACACCCTGCAGGCGGCTCAGTGCTTATATCGGCACTTATGGAACGTGCGGATATGCGTGAAAAGCTGGCGAACAACCTCTGCGACCTTATAGGCGGCGCATTCAGCTCTGAAAATATTCTGGCAACGCTTGAGCAGAAGCTCGCAGACAGCGATAAGGAACAGCTTTATGCTCTGAACAAGGGTATCACATCAACGTGGGCAAACGAGGGTACGTTTGAAAACAGCAGAAACGAGATAAGAGAGTTCGCCGACAAGCGTGCAAATATCATTCTCAGCGACATCTGCAAGAATTTCGGAATCGACAAAGACGATACATACAAGGTAAAGCTGAACGGTGCAAAGGGTCTTAAGCTCACTATGAACATTCAGACCGTCAAGGACTCAAATACGGTAACAGCCGAATATTTCACGCCCTACAAGGTAAAGCTGACAGCCGAGGATATGTCGGGCTACACCTTCACAAGCTGGGAGATAAACGGCAAGACCTATACCGACCGTGAGATAACGATAGACAGCTCAATGGCTAAAAAGGGCAAGATAACAATAAACGCACGCAGTGAAAAAACATCGTCTACAGGCGAACTGCTGTATATAAGCGAAGTGTACACGGGCGGCGATGAAGACTGGATAGAGCTTTACAACCCCAATGACAACGACGTATCAACAAAAGGTCTTTATCTTACAGATAAGGATGATATGCTTAACCGCTACAAGATACCCACCGTCAACGTAAAGCCTCATTCAACGCTCACGATAGTTTGCAAGAACAACAAGTCTGAAAATACGCTGATGAAAATGCAGACGAATTTCAGCCTAAAAACAGGAGAAACGCTGATACTCAGCAACGAAAGCGGAGAAATTCTCGGCAAGGTCGCAATAATCGACTGCAGTAAGGATGAATCGCTTGTAAGACAGCGTGACGGAAGCTACGCAAAGGGTACGCCGACCTTTGAAAAGAACAGCCAATAACATAAAAGCCGTGCATCAAGTCGATGCACGGCTGATTTTTTACTTTTTTGCAACAGCCTTGCTAAATACTCCCTTCGCCTTTGAAAAAATCAAATGCAGGCATAGCAAAAACAAGCACGGCTGTACACCGTGCTTAAAACAAAAAGGACCGTGAAAACCACGATCCTCTTTTTTCATTACTTGTCAAGATTGTACTTCTTCTTGAACTTGTCAACACGTCCGCCTGTGTCAACCAACTTCTGCTTTCCTGTAAAGAAAGGGTGGCACTTCGAGCAGATTTCAACCTTTATATCCTGCTTGGTTGATCTTGTTTCGATAACCTCGCCGCAAGCACACTTGATAGTGGTGGGCTGGTAGTTAGGGTGGATACCTTCTTTCATGCTGTCACCTCCTGACCTTTAGAATTAATCTAAATTACAGCTTTCGCTATGATTTCAGAATACTGCGCTTTCACGCTTAGGTTACTATTATAGCATATACAAAACTGTTTTGCAATAGTTTTTTCAAATTTCCCGAAAAATTTATATCACAGACAGTTTCAGCCTACAATCTTTGTGAAATCTGCCGAGAGTTTAACCTGCTTTTCAGCCGCATCTTCAACGCTTGTGCCTACTGTTGTGTAGTAGAGCTTGATTTTAGGCTCAGTACCGGAGGGTCTTATTACTACGCTTGCGTTATCCTCAAGATAGAATGTGATAACGTTTGACTTAGGAAGTGTGAGTTCTTCTGTCTTGCCGCTTTCGTAATCTGTCTTTACGCTGAGCTTGTAATCAGCCTTGCCGATAACCTTAAGACCTGCAACAGCGTCAAGCTTTTCGTTTCTGAGAGTATCCATGATAGCGTTCATCTTCTTCATACCTGTTTCACCCTCGAAAGTGAATGTATCGAGCTTGTTGCAGTAGAAGCCGTAGTCGCTGTACATCTTAGCTCTTGCCTGTACAAGAGAAATACCCTGTGAACGATAGAATGCCGCCATCTCGCAGATAAGCATAGATGCTACAACAGCGTCCTTATCTCTTACATAAGAGCCTGCAAGGTAGCCGTAGCTTTCCTCGAAGCCGAAGATATATCTGTTTTCCTCGCCCTTTGCCTCTAAGAAGCCGATCTGCTCACCGATGAACTTGAAGCCTGTGAGAACTTCTCTGAGCTCTACGCCGTACTTAGCGGCGATAGCCTTTACAAGATCGGTAGTAACTATTGTCTTTACTGCAACGGGGTTTGCGGGCATTGTACCTGCGGCGATACGCTCCTTGCAGATATATTCGAGCAGCATTGCGCCTACCTCGTTACCTGTGAACAGAACGTAGTTGTCACCGTCGGGAACTGCGATACCTACACGGTCGCTGTCGGGGTCGGTAGCAAGCAGTAAGTCGGGCTTTTCTGTCTTGCAAAGCTCAAGACCTAAGTGCAGAGCTTCCTTTATCTCGGGGTTGGGATAGGGGCAGGTAGTGAAGTTGCCGTCGGGCATTTCCTGTTCCTTTACAACTACAACGTTGTTTATACCGATTTCCTTTAAGATACGGCGGACGGGCTTGTTGCCTGCACCGTTAAGAGGAGTATAAACAACCTTCAGTCCGCTCTTTGCACAAAGCTCGGGGTGGATGGACTGCTTTTTAACGTTTGCGATATATTCGTCAATAACATCCTGACCGATGTACTTTATTTTTCCTTCGTTTACAAACTGCTCAAAGTCGCCGCTCTTTACGTCTGCGAAGATATTGAGCTTCTCAATCTCACTAAGAATCTTTTCAGCGGCTTCAAGAGTAACCTGACAGCCGTCGCTTCCGTAAACCTTATAACCGTTGTACTTTGCAGGGTTGTGGCTTGCGGTAACAATGATACCTGCGTCACAGCCGAGCGCTCTTACAGCCCAAGAAAGCATAGGTGTGGGCATAAGCTCTGTGTAGATGTTTGCTGTAATGCCGTTTGCGGCAAATATCGAAGCGGCGTGCTTTGCAAATACGTCAGACTTTATTCTGCTGTCGTATGCAACAGCAACCTTAAGATCGCTCTTGCCTGTGTTCTTAAGGTAGTTTGCAAGACCCTGAGTAGCCTTGCCTACGGTATAAACGTTCATTCTGTTTGTACCTGCGCCGATAACGCCTCTCAGACCGCCCGTGCCGAATTCAAGATCACGGTAGAAACGGTCGTTTATTTCTTCGTCCTTGCCCTTTACATTCTCAAGCTCTGTCTTTAAATCGGGATCCTTGACCGCTTTTTCAAGCCATTCGTTATAAAGCTCTGTAGTGTTTGCCATAATAGTCTGTCCTTTCTGTATAAAACGGTAGCACAGTTTGCTGTATTTAAAAATTAGGTAAATATAGCTGTGGCTAACCTAAAATTCCATTCAACAAACAGTATAACATTTTTCCGCCGTAAATGCAAATAAAATCGTAAAAATATTATTAAATTTTTTGAAATCAAAAATTCCCGTTTTTGTTGAAAATATACCTAAAACGTTGTATAATCATTACATAGCAATCACTTAAAATGATATGAAACGGGTGTAAATATGTATTCTCAGGTAAACGGTATGGGACTTTTCGGTATGAATGCCTTTAAAGTCACCGCAGAAATAATGTCCTCAAGAGGTCAGCCGTCCTTCGATATAGTAGGCCTGGGCGACCTTGCGGTGCAGGAAAGCAAAATGCGTATCAAGGGTGCGTTATCGGGTATCGGAATCTCCGTCAGCGGTCAGCGCCTCACGGTAAATCTTGCTCCTGCGGATGTACGCAAATGCGGCTCGCTGTACGACTTCACGATAATCGCCGCCATTCTTGCGGTAAACAATATAATAACCGACGATTTGTCGGACTGTGCCTTTATCGGAGAGGTTTCGCTCGGAGGCTCGCTTGTTTTCACGGGCGGAATTATCAGCATGGCGATAGAAGCCAAGAAATGCGGTATAAAACGGCTGTTTCTCCCTGCCGAAAATGCCAAGGAAGCGTCCGTTGTTGAGGGTCTGTCCGTATACGGCATAAGCCATATTTCCGACCTTATAAACCATTTCACAGGAAAGAAGCGTATATCTCCCGAGCCTCCCTACGTTCCGTCCGCAGAGATGTTTGAAACGGAGGACTTATCCGATGTAAAGGGTCAGGCACTCGCCCGTCACGCTCTGGAGGTAGCCGCCGCAGGCTTCCATAATGTATTGCTTATCGGCCCTCCCGGCACGGGAAAAAGCATGATAGCAAAGCGTATACCGTCTATCCTTCCTCCGATGACCTTTGACGAAAGCATTGAAACAACAGGAATACATTCAATAGCAGGTATGCTCGACCGTGAAAAGCCGATAGTCACGGTTCGCCCGTTCAGAAGCGTATCACATACCGCCTCGGCAGTAGGTCTTATCGGCGGCGGAAGTATACCACGTCCGGGTGAAATATCCCTTGCACATAACGGAGTATTATTTCTTGACGAACTGCCGGAATTTGACCGCAGGACGCTTGAAACACTCAGGCAACCGCTTGAGGACGGAGTTATAACCATATCAAGAGCGCAAGGGTCGGTGTCATATCCGTGCGATATTATGCTTGTTGCCGCAATGAACCCCTGTCCTTGCGGAAACTTCGGCAACCCGAAGGGAAAATGCACCTGCTCTCAGAATATGATACAGAACTATCTCGGCAAGATAAGCCGTCCTGTTCTTGACAGGATAGATATACAAGTTGAAATGCCGCAGTTATCTTACGAGGAAATAAGCAGTGCGAAAAAGGGCGAGCCGAGCAGTGCCGTGCTTGAACGTATAATGAAAGCAAGAGAAATACAGCAAAAGCGTTTTGCTGGTACGGAAATACGCTCAAACTCCAAAATTCCGCCCTCATATCTTCACGAAATGTGTCCTATGGACGAAAACGCAAAGCAGATGCTCTCCGACTGCTTTGATAAAATGGGGCTGTCGGCAAGGGCATACGACAGGATACTTAAGGTCGCACGCACCTGCGCTGACCTTGCAGGAAGCAAGGTAATAAGGCGGCAGGATATATCCTCGGCGGTAAATTTCAGAAGCCTTGACAGGAAATACTGGGGTGCGGGAAAATAACCGTCATTTTACCGCTTATCATATTTATTATTTATAGTGCGGTAAAATATCCGACAAATCGACCTTATTTTTACCGCCGCAGAGTTATAAAAACGCCGAAATTTTTCTGTCGGCTTGACAAAACGAAATCAAAATGCTAAAATAAATACAGTCGAGTAGCGAAAGCGTAAATCCGGACACGGATTTACGCTTTATTTTTTTGCCAAAAGAAAGGAATATAAATATGGAACAGGAAAAAGTAAACAGGCTCGGGACAGAGCCTGTAAAAAATCTGTTGCTCAAAACGGGACTTCCCGTGATACTCTCAATGGTATTGCAGGCGGTCTACAACATAGTTGACAGCGCATTTGTAACGAATATGCAGACAGGCGGCGAGGCGGCGTTCAACGCACTGACGCTTGCCTTTCCTATGCAGATGCTTATGGTGGCGGTAGGTATAGGAACAGGTGTTGGTGCAAACGCTCTGCTTTCAAAATCTCTCGGACAAAGCGATAAGGAAAAAGCGAGCCTAACCTCCGGCAATGCGGAATTTCTTGCGCTTATAATATATGTTGTTTTTCTGCTTGTCGGACTGTTCGGTGTAGAGCCTTATATCCGCACGCAGACGCAGGACGGGGAGATAGCGGGAATGGCGGTCGATTACCTTACGATATGCTGTACAATGTCATTCGGCATCACATTCTTTTCGATATATGAAAAGCTGCTGCAGGCAACGGGCAGGTCGCTTTTTTCGACGATAGCCCAGATAGCAGGCGCTGTCACCAACATAATCCTCGACCCGATAATGATATACGGACTTCTCGGTTTTCCCGAAATGAAAGTAAAAGGTGCGGCTCTCGCAACGGTTATAGGTCAGATAGTTTCTCTTGTCACCGCTCTTATCTTTCATATCAAATTCAACACGGAAATAGTAAAAAAACTGCGTTACAAAAAGCCCGATATGAAAATTATCAAGGGCATATACTCTATAGGACTTCCGGCTATAATCGCACAGGCGCTTATGTCTATAATGACCTACGGTATGAACGTAATCTTAGGCTCGGTAAGCGTGGACGCTGTCACCGCCTACGGACTTTACTACAAGGTACAGCAGTTCTTCCTGTTTGCCGCTTTCGGTATGCGTGACGCAATAACTCCCGTCATATCCTACGCTCACGGAATGGCAGACAAAGCCCGTATCAAAAACGGCATAAAGTACGGTATGCTCTACACGCTTATAATAATGGTGCTCGGCACAATTCTTATCGAAATTTTCGCCGTACCTCTCGGCGAGATGTTCTCCCTGTCGGGCAACTCACTCAGGCTATGCACAGACGCAATGCGCATTATCACAATAAGCTTTGTATTCGCAGGTGCGAACATAGCTTTTCAGGGCATATTTCAAGCGATCGACGGCGGTTTGCAATCGCTCATAGTATCGCTCTTAAGACAGCTTGTGCTTGTACTGCCGGTAGCGTGGGGATTTTCGCTCCTTGTTCTCGGCGGTGCGCCCGATATGCTTATGTGGTGGGTGTTCCCGATAGCAGAAGCTATATCTGCTCTTGTTTCCGTTATCTTTATGATCAGGCTTAACAAAACAAAAATCGCCGTATTATAGCGATTCAAACAATTTAATATTCCTCCGACAGAAAATTCACTTTTGATATTGAAATTTTACCTGCAAAAGTGTAAAATATCATTCGGAGAAATAAAAAACAGCCTCCGCAAAAGCGAAGGCTGTTTTAGCATATGCTTACTTTTCAAATATCATCTTGATTCTGCCGATAAGGGGAAGATCCTTGGCCTTGCCGCCGATAGCATTGATAAGGCCGGTTACCAGTATGATTATCGGTACAGCCATGAATATTATGTGTATCAGCCAAGCTAAAAGAACACCTACAAAGCCTGCGGCAAATTCGTTGAATGTAGCGTAGAAAATGCCGTAGTAAACAGCGTTGTACAGAATTCTTGCAAAGAAGTATTCAATAGCTCCCACTGCCATTACACCGAGAATAACAGGGAATATCATTGAAAGATGATACTGTAAGAACTTTGACTTGCCCGCTGTGATGCAGGGAGCTACAAGCATACCTGCAAGCACGATGATTGCAATAAAGCCGCCGAATATCCAGCCTGTAAGTATGTATGCGAGTACCGCACAATAAGCGAGTATTGACATTGCCTTACCTGTGTTTATATCGTTGGCGTCCATTGTAGAAGTTACATTCTTTGTGTCAAATATTTTCTGAAAGAAGCCCGGATTTTGATTTATCGGAACAGGTGCAACAGAACCGTCAAGGTTTGCACCGCACTTTGCGCAGAACTTTGAGCCGTCCTGATACTCTGTTCCGCATTTAGGACAAAATGGCATAATTATTTCCTCCTGTTTCTTATGTCTATACCTCTGTATTATATCCGCTGTATGCAGATACCAGTTAATTATACACCCCTACGGCATCAAAGTCAATACCGCAATTGTAAAGTTTAATTAAGAAATATGAAAGCATTGATTAATTTTGCTATTGCATTTACACAGGTATATTTATTATTCGTGTATTATTAAATTTTCAAGCAACATAAGGAGAACTATGAACAATAAAAACCCTTTTATATATTCCGATGACAACAAGCGTTATCACACGTTGAATTACTATAATAAATCATCGTTCAACAGCAAAGTGTTCAAGGCGGTCATTGACGCAGGCTTCACCTGCCCGAATAAAGACGGCACAAAAGGCACGGGCGGATGTATCTACTGTATGGGCGGAAGCGGCTACTTCACCGAAAAATCGGACGGTGAAATCTACGACAGCGTAAAGCGTCAGCTTGCCGCTGAAAAGGAACGTATATACAAGAAACACCCGGACAGCCTCATTACAGCCTACTTTCAGGCAAATACCAACACATACGCACCTGTCGCAACGCTTAAAGAGGCATACACTGCGGCGCTTGATTTCGGAGTACACGGAATTTCAATCGGCACAAGGGCCGACTGCCTTCCCGATGATGTTATTGCTCTGCTCTGTGACATTAACAGCAAGACCCACCTTACCGTTGAGCTTGGCTTGCAGACAATACACGATAAATCAGCACAAATCATCAACAGATGCTACACCTATGACGAGTTTCTGGAGGGCTACCGTAAACTGCAAGAATCCGGCATACGCACCTGCCTTCATCTGATTGACGGCTTGCCGGAAGAAAGCCTATCCGATATGCTCAAAACCGCAAAGGAGGTCGCCCGTCTGCACCCTGCCGCCGTGAAGATACACCTTCTTCATATAAATCACGGCACCGCTCTTGAACGGCTCTTCCTGTCGGGCGGTTACGTTCCGCTCACCCGTGACGAGTACATAGATATAGTAATATCACAGCTTGAATATCTCCCCGCCGACATTGTCATAGAGCGGATCACCGGCGATGCGGACAAGCGTTGTCTGGTGGCTCCGCTGTGGAGTGCCGACAAAATTGCGGTACTTGGCGGCATAGACCGTCAGATGAAGCTGAGGGATACTTATCAGGGGATAAAGTGCGGCAGCGGACAGCCTTGATTCGTTACGGCTTTATATTGCATTTTCCTTTGCATTGTGCTAAAATACGCTTGTAGAATCTAAACCGGCTTATTATAAAGGAGAAACAATATGGATATGAAACAGCGTATGCACGCAAATCTTCCCTATAAGGCCTGGCTTGACGGGCTGAGCGAAGAACGTGCGGAATGCAAGCGTAAAATATACGAATTCAACAACTGCCACCCGGATGACCGAGATAAAATGGACAAAATCCTCCGCTCGCTTCTCGGTAAGACAGGTGACACTATTCATATAGAACAGCCGTTCCACTGCGATTACGGCAGTAATATCGAGGTCGGCGATAACTTCTTTGCAAACTATAATCTGGTAATACTTGATGTCGGTAAGGTTAAAATCGGCAATAATGTTATGCTTGCCCCAAATGTAGCCATCTACACAGCAGGTCATCCCGTACATTATATTCCCCGTAACACAGGCTATGAATACGGCATAGATATAACGATAGGCGATAACGTATGGATAGGCGGAAACGTTGTAATCGCACCGGGAGTAAAGGTCGGAAACGGCGTTGTTATCGGTGCCGGGAGCGTTGTGACAAAGGATATTCCCGACAACTGCATAGCCGCGGGAAATCCTGCAAGGGTTATCCGTGAAATAACGGACGAGGACAAGCATTATTACTTCAAAAAGCGTCGCTTTGACGTTGACGATTACCTGATACCCGACACAATAGACTGGAGCAAAATATGAACACACCGACTTTTGATATAAACAAGGTAGATACCCCGTGCTATGTCACAGAAGAATGCTATCTCAGACGCAACTGTGAGATACTGAAAAGCGTACAGGATATGACGGGCTGTAAGATACTTCTTGCACAGAAAGCGTTTTCGATGTACAGCACCTACCCTCTGATAAGCGGCTATCTCAGCGGTACTACCGCAAGCGGACTTTACGAGGCACGGCTCGGATATGAATATTTCGGCAATGAAACGCACGTTTTCTCTCCTGCCTATACAGACAGCGAGATAAACGAGCTTGCAAAGTACGCAGGACATTTTGTGTTCAATTCAATAAGGCAGTTTGCCCTGCACCGTGACGCAGTAAAGGACAAGCACTGCCTTATCCGTGTAAATCCGAGATTTTCAACGCAGGAGGGACACGAGATATACGACCCGTGCGCCCCGGGCTCAAGGCTCGGACAGACGCTTGCTTCATTCGAGGAGGATATAAAGCGTTACGGCGAGGAAATCCTTGACGAAATAGACGGACTTCATTTTCACACCCTCTGCGAGCAGAACAGCGACGACTTAAAGCGTACCGCAAAGGAGGTCGAGGTGCAGTTCGGCAAGTATCTTGATAAGATGAGCGTTATAAATTTCGGCGGAGGACACCATATAACAAGGGATGACTACGATATTGACACACTTGTTGAGGTGATAAACCATTTCAAGAATGAATACGGGCTTGAGGTGTATCTTGAGCCGGGCGAGGCTGTCGCACTGAATGCAGGATTTCTTGTAACAACGGTACTTGACGTGATAGACGGAAAAGTAAACGGCGAGGACGATATAGCGATACTTGACGCTTCAGCCGCCTGCCATATGCCCGATGTGCTTGAAATGCCGTACCGCCCCGTTATCATTCAGCCAAACGGCAATATTGCCGGAGAAAAGGGCGAAAGAGCAGTCGCTGTGCGGCTTGGCGGCAACACCTGCCTTGCAGGCGATGTGATAGGAGATTATTCATTCGACGAGCCGCTTAAACAGGGCGACCGCCTTGTGCTGTGCGATATGTCGATATACTCAATGGTAAAGAACAACACGTTCAACGGTATGGCTCTGCCGTCAATATACTATAATACCTCGCTCGGTATGCGGAAAATAAGAGAGTTCTCTTATGATGATTTCAGGTGCAGGCTGTGATTTCGGCTTAAAGCAGAACTATAAGAGAAGCCTTGTTTTCAGCGACAGCCATTTCCATATGGACAAAGCATTTCAAAGGGTAAAACAGCCAAAATAAGCAAAACGGTTGAAAACTAATGTATATGTTGAATACTTTGTTGAAAGTTTTTTGTGCATATCACACAAACTATCGTGAAATGTTTAAGGACTATTGAACAAAAGTGAAAAATAATCGCAGAAAAATTGACAAATTGAAAAATCTTTGTTGACGAACAAAGAACATTTGGATATACTATAGGTACAGAGCGGAGATACCGCATAACATCTCAATGCGGACAGCTCGACGGAAAGATAATACGATTTTACAGAGGTAACCAATCATGTTTGTTAAAGAAGTAAGCGTTAAGAATCAGGTAGGTTTACACGCAAGACCCGCAACATTCTTCATCCAGAAGGCTAACGAGTACAAGTCATCAATCTGGGTTGAGAAGGAAGAAAGAAGAGTAAACGCAAAGAGCCTTCTCGGTATCCTTTCACTCGGCATTGTAGGCGGTACAACTATCAGAATCATTGCTGACGGCTCTGATGAGCAGCTTGCTGTTGACGGCCTTGTAAAGCTCGTTGAAAGCGGTTTTGCAGAATAATTCACACTCCCGACCAAGTAGTGTATATCGGGTAATAACCCGATGTGTAGACGTGTAGAAAAGTGTAGACGGACAGAATTACATTTATAAAGAAACAGCGGGGATTTTGCGTAAAGCAGGTCACCCGCTGTATTTTTATTTAACAGTCTTTACCGTTTAGATTTCAAAGGAGCATTATATTGAAAAGAACAGGAAAAATCGCAGCCGCATTTATCACGGCTTTAACGGCTGTGGCGTCAATAACGGCGTGCAGTGCCGATTATTCGCATATTGACGGCTACAGCGACATAGAAAACGCACGAAAGCTGTATTCCTCGCTGTATTCAGCCGAGATCACGGTTACGGATAAGCAAACCGGTACGGTTACGCAGGAACTGACATTCTGCTACGATAAGAGCGATACCCTATCGTACAGCTATTTCGGCACAGACGGCAAAACAAAATATTATGAATATCACAACGGCTCGGAGTACAACTATTATTCCGACGGCGAATGGCATACTCTTGTGAGCGGCGATAAGGATTATGTATGCTACACACGCACTAACAAGATGTCTATGACCGCAGAGGGCATGATATTCATAAAGCCCGAAAGCGTGACAGGCTCTGAAGTAAAGAATACGGCAGACACAAAGGTAATCACTATGCAGTACGATGTTTCAAAGCTCAACAGCTCAATGGCTTCTCAGCTCGGTCTTGTCGGTGACCTTGACAGCTTCAGCGTTGTGTATACAATTGATAAAGACGGATACTGCACCTCAATGGAGCAGACCGGCACAGCCACAAAGGACGGCGTACAAAGCAAGGTGGATTATCTTATGACCGTCAGCCATATGAATGATATTGCCTCGGTAAGCAAGCCGCAGGTACAGGAAAGTGCGGATAAGTCAGACGCAGAGTAAATTATAAGCATCGCCCGTAGGATTGGCTACGGGCTTTGTTTATAGAAAAAGTCTTTTGCTCGATGTACTTCTGCAATATCATTCAGCTTTGGCTATGATAAGAAGCTACCGATAGTTCTATTTGTCGGATAGCACTTCTCGGGTTCGCTATTCCATTTGATAACGTTGCTGCTATTCACGCGGGAGACAACCAAAGGGATCAGGGAGAGGGACTGCCGCCCCTATCCCTGTCCCTTAGGTTTTCTCCCTCGTGGCTCCCTCTTTCCTTACCCATACCCTTACCCCGCTGGGGTGTTGGCTAAACTCGTAAAACTACCTGAACATTGTATATCCTGTAAGTTCAGGAACGCTTAACGCTACACGTCCGCAGGTTAGTACATATATCTTAGGTTAGTAGCGTTTTTTTGAAGAGTCATTGTTAGAGCAGTTGCACCGATACACTCACGAAATTATCAATACCTTGTCGGTATCGGAACTGTTTTAAGCGGTGTTGGCGATATATTTCACTGCGTTAGCTTTAATAACAATCGGTTTATCAACAATCTGCGCCCGTAGGCTTAGGCTACGGGCTTTTTTGACGCTTTTTCCCGAATATAATCAAAAAATAAAACGAAAATGTTGTGAAAATTTACAAAATAGCTTGATTTGCGTTCTTTTTTATGGTAAAATTAAATAAAATCATAATGGCGGTATTGCGTATATCTGTAAAGCAATCATATTTCACTGCCTTTGATTTCAGCTATTTAATTGCGTTGCCCCACTTTAACAGTTTATCACATTGAACTATTACATACATATTAGCCCAAGGAGGCGAATAAGGTGCAGTTAAACACCAACGGTCAGAAGTTTATAAATATAATAATCGGCTTTTCACGGGATTTTCCCTTTACCGTAAATCCGGGCGAACATTCCGAGAAAACCTACCCTTCTCTTTTAGAGCTGATAAATCCCGATGATATTCCTCCGATAACCGAAATGTTCACTGATGTATCACAGGACGAGGAAAAGCGTTTTGAAGCGCATTGTCGTTTTATGGTGAACGATGAATATCACTGGTTTTTCCTTTCGTGCAAGGCGGTATATGCAGAGTACGGCAGACCTGTGCGTTTTGAGGGAACGATGTGCGATGTATCGACCTACCTTGAAACAGCGGGCGACGACCTTGTATATAACGAATTCCGCAAAAAGCACAACATAAAGCTGTCCGAACTTAAAAAAGGCGCTCCGCGTCTTGCCGATGTGCTTGATGTCGACTACCTTACAAGCATACAGCGTCCTTTTGCCGTGCCACAGCTTTATTCCGCCATATTTGACGAAAAAGGAAAGCTGATATGTGCGCCGAAAACACAGCATAAATCCCTTTCTCCAAATGATTTTGCCTATCAGAAGAAAAAGAATATCCGCATAAATCACCTTATCAGCGGAACGTGGATACTGGGAGCTAAAACGCAGGAATTACTCGATGACAACATTCAGCTGTGGGAAACGCTCGTACAGACCGTTTCCCGTATGGCAAACGCATTTGTTGTAGTTCTTTCGGAGATGGACAATTCGCAGAACGCCAACAAGCTGCTCGGTCAGAATGTCGAGGAGCAGATACTGCTGAATAATATCTACGCTATCATAATGCAGAGCAAAAGCGCAGATATTGCGTTAAACTCCGTCACAGAGCTTATAGGCGATTACTTTCACCTTGACAGAATAACCATAATTGACCGTGACGATTTTACTCAGGAGCTGTGCTGGTGCAAGGATTACAAGTACCGCCACCTCCCTCTTGAAATAGACGGCGATACCGCACTTGACTGCGCCTCGATCCGTGATGATCTGAGCCTTACGTCATCGGCTTTTTCGGATACGGATACCAACGACCTTACAAAGTTCGGTATCAAGTCGTATGCTATCTTCAAGCTGATAAATTCGGGTACTTTTGACAGCCTTATAATGTTCCAGACGATTGAAAAAGAGCATAACTGGACACAGCGTGAGCGTAAACAGCTCCGCAACATTTCACAGATAATCTCCTCGCTTATGATGCGTAAGGAAACGCAGGATAAGCTGGAGCAGTCGCAGAAGCTTATGCGTCAGCTTGCCTTTTATGACGCTATCTACAATATTCCGAACCGTGCAAGGCTGAACAAGGACCTTGACAAGATAATTAAGCGTAATACAAAAGGCTCGCTTATCGCTTTCAAGGTCACCAACACACGCACTCTGTCCGCAGTTTACGGTCACACCTATTCGGATATGCTGTTGCGCAGTATCGCTCAGTATCTTAAGGACCTGCCCGTAAAGGACATTGGTGTATATTATTTCACAAATGCGATTTTTATGCTTAATCTTCCGGATTGTACCGACAATGAAGCTAAAAATCTTGTCGAAATGCTGATACACCGTTTTTCAAAGCCGTGGAAATTCGGCGAGGATGAGCATTCCATCCATTGCAGTCTTGGCATAGCGTTCTATCCCGAAAACGGCGAGGACGCCGAGGAGCTTTGCAAGGCGGCAAGCACGGCAATGTACCGTGCAAGAGAATTCAAGCAGAACAGCTACGCCTTCTATTCAGGCTCGCTTGAACGTACAAGAATGTTTGCGGCAAGCCTTGAACAGCATATAAGAGAATGTATAAACGACGGTATGAGAGGCTTTTCACTGCGTTTTCAGCCGTCCTTCAGTGCGGTTGACGGCAGTATAATCGGCTGTGAGAGCTTTGTACGCTGGCACGACGATCAGTACGGCAATATTCCTAACTCAACTTTGTTCCCTATGGCTGAAAATCTCGGCTTATCCCACGTCATAGACGGCTGGGTAATGGAGCGTTCGTGCGAATTCTGCAAGGAGATACAGGACGCAGGCTTTGAGAATTTTACCGTCAGCGTAAATCTTACCGCAGGCGAACCGCAATCTGCCGAAATCGTAACGCAGGTACGTCACGCTCTTGAAGAAAGCGCACTCCCTCCGTCCTCGCTGATACTCGAAATTCCTGTAAAGGCCAACATTTTCTACAGCGACAGCACCCATATCCTGCACGATCTGCGTACTCTCGGTGTAAATATTGCCATAGATAAATACGGCACGGGAAATATTTCGTTAAAGGTCCTCAAAAACTCATACGTCAACCTTGTGAATCTTCCGGCAAAGCTGTTTATGAATCACGAGGACGAATTTGACACTGAGCTTGTAAGCTCGGTTATCCATCTTGCAAAATGCCGTGAGCTTACCGTATGTGTAAAGGGCATTGAGGACAAGGAACAGCTCGATACCGTGCAGAAGTTCGATATTGACAGGATACAGGGCTACTACTGTTCACGTCCGCTGTCGCTGTCGGAAGCAAAGACAGTATTTACCGAAAGTATAAGAATAAAGGGATGCTGAGCGTATCCTCAGACTGTTGATAAACCCACGCATCGCAAAAATGCAGAAAAGTAAACCGGCGCAAACTAAAAATCCGATAAATAAAAAGAATTTCGCACAGCCGTAAAAAAACGGCTGTGCGAAAGCATTTTTGCTTACTGCGTCAACCGCCCCTCAACGTACCTTTGTACGCCTGTCGGGCGGTTTCCTTGTCTGCGTGTGTTTCTCAACGTCTGCTGCGTGCCGTAAGACCGCAGGATGTATTTTAATGTCACTTGTTGAAAAAGTCGAAGAATTGTTGATAATTCTTCGGCTTTTTGTATTTAATTTGAAAAATTGATGTAAAGAACGCTTTTATTTGCAATTCGCTTGAAAAGAGCACATTTTTCGAGTATAATATACTTATCTGTAATTGTAAAATCGACTGCGGCTGAAACCGCATTTATATTAAAAGGAACACAGCTTTATGAAATTTATTCTAAGCAAAATTAAGACCTATTTCGGAAAACTTGATAAGCTGCTGCTGTTCATGTGTATGGGCATTGCTTTCTTTGCCGTATTTATCCAGTATACCCTTTATGAAAACGATATAAGCTCGGCAGTTACCGCAAGCCAGTATAAAACGCAGATTATAGCCTTTATTGCAGGAATTGTAATAGCGATGGCACTGGCGGCAATCAACTATAAATATCTGGCGAAGCTCTGGTTTATATACGTTCCGTTGGCAATGGGGCTGACATTACTGCTGTTCACCCCTCTCGGAATACAGCGTGAAGGCGCAGATGATATAGGCTGGCTCGATCTCGGTATAATGACGATACAGCCGTCTGAGATACTGAAGCTTGCTTTTATACTCTCGCTTGCCGTTCATCTGTCAAAGGTCGAGGACAGAATGAACGAGCCGATACACTTTATCCTGCTGTGCATTCACGGGGCGATACCTACACTGCTTATAAGGCAGACGGGTGACGACGGCTCGGCTTTGGTATTTCTGTTCATCTTCATATGCATGATGTTTGCGGCAGGCCTTTCGTGGAAATATCTTGTAATGATAGCGGTGGCTATCCCTCCGGCTGTCTACGTTTTATGGAATTACCTTATGCAGCCGCACCAGCAGAAACGTTTTCAGGTGCTCTGGGACGCACAGATGCAGGAGGACGAGGCACTGGGAATATATATGCAGCAGCGTGTGGGAAAAATAGCCTTAGGCTCGGGCGGACTTACGGGGCTTGGGCTTTCGGGAGGAGATTATACTTATGTTCCCGAAATTCACAACGACTTCATTTTTTCATATATCGGAATGACTATGGGTCTGCTCGGCTGTCTTCTGGTAGTAGGGCTTATAGCGGCTCTGTCGCTTAAGATTCTGTCAAATGCAAGCGGTGCAAAGGACACTCTCGGCAGACTTATCTGCATAGGCGTATTTGCTCTTATAGTATTCCACACAACAGTAAATATCGGAATGGTACTCGGCATCGCTCCCGTTATCGGCATACCGCTCCCGTTTTTCAGTGCAGGCGGCACATCGGGAATGTGTCTGTTTGCGGCAATAGGGCTTGTGCTGAGCGTAAGCTATCATAATTCGACCAAGTACAGAATGTTCTATACGGAAAAGGATTAAACTCCCTACGGGGACAGACTATCGAAAAGCCTCTATTATTATCAAAAAATGGGGTTGAGGGGCGTAGCCCCCAACAGAGTCTAGGGGCGGTAGCCCCACATTCAGCCCCGGCACGGATGCCGGGCGTGTATGCACAAGGGCTTTGCACGATGCAAAGCCAACCAAGCATACACAGCCTTTCACCGAGGGGAAGGGGTTTGGGGTTTCGGCAAGGATGCCGAGATAGAACGCCCAAAGGCTTTGCAGGACGCAAAGCCCACAAAGCGTTCTTATAGGGATGGAGAATTTGCTCTATTTTATAAAAAACAGACTTTTTCTAAAAGCTGACTCCCTACGGGAGAAAAAATAAATCAGATAAAGCAAAAATGAAAGGAAACGATCATGGCAAAAAAGACAATTCACACCCTTGAGGAGATTTATCCGGAAAGTGCTGTAACGGCGCAGAGAGAAAGATATGAAAAATCTGCGGAGGAATTCAGGAGCATCTTCGGCGACAGCGATCAGCTTCGTTATTTTTCCGCACCCGGCCGTACAGAAGTCGGAGGCAACCACACCGACCACAATCACGGCAAGGTGCTTGCGGCAAGTGTAAACCTTGACGTTATCGCCGTTGTAGAGCCTACAGATGACAACATCATCAAGATAAAGAGCGAAGGCTTTCCCGAGGATTCGGTTGACATATCTGACCTTTCAGTTCACGAGAATGAAAAAAATTCATCTGCCGCTCTTATAAGAGGTGTTGCCGCCGGTTTTAAGAACAACGGTCTGAATATAGGCGGTTTCAGAGCTTACACAACGTCAAACGTTATGAAGGGATCGGGTCTTTCAAGCTCTGCGGCATTTGAAGTACTTATAGGAAATATACTTTCGGGCATATACAACGCAGGCGGTATCAGTGCGGTGAAGATTGCTCAGATAGCGCAGTACGCCGAGAACGAATATTTCGGCAAGCCCAGCGGACTTATGGATCAGATGGCAAGCTCGGTAGGCGGTTTCGTTGCTATCGACTTCAAGAATACACAGGCGCCTATCATTGAGAATATCCCCGTTGATTTCTCGTCATACGGACACGCACTGTGCATAATTGATACAAAGGCAGACCATGCCGACCTTACAGACGAATATGCCGCTATCCCCCGTGAGATGAAAGCTATAGCAGGCTACTTCTCCGCAGAATATCTGCGTGAGATCTCCCGTGCGGATGTAATACTCAACATGGGCATCTTAAGGCAGAAGTACGGCGACCGTGCCGTTTTGCGTGCGCTCCATTTCTTTGAGGAAAACGAGCGTGTGGACAAGCTGGCACATTCGCTGAGACATCAGCATTTCGATGATTTCTTAAGCTCGATAAACGAAAGCGGAAACTCAAGCTACAAGTACTTACAGAATATTTTTGCCGTTTCTGACTATACGCATCAGGCGGTAGGCATAGCACTGAACGTTGCGGAACACGCTCTTGCAAGAAAGGGTGCGTGCAGAGTTCACGGCGGAGGCTTTGCCGGTACTATCCAGGCATTTGTTCCGCAGGATATTTTAAAGAGCTTTATAGTTGATATAGAAAAGGTATTCGGTGCAGGAAGCTGTCACGTTCTTTCGATACGTCCCGTCGGAGGTACTGAGGTACAGCTCTGATTGTGCCGGGTAAAACAAAACAGCCCTTTCGGGCTGTCAGCTTGTAGAAAAAGTCTGTTTTTTCAAAAAAGTGCTTGTTCTCAATCCCTATCCCCAAACCCCTTTCCCCCGGTGAAAGGCTGTGTATGCTTGGTTGGCTTTGCATCGTGCAAAGCCCTTGTGCATACACGCCCGGCATCCGTGCCGGGGCTGAATGTGGGGCTGCCGCCCTCACCCCGCTTAGGGCTACGCCCCAAACCCCATTTTTGATAACGATAGAGGTTTTTCGACTGACTGAACAGCCCTTTCGGGCTGTAATGTATATCGTCAGATGACAAACTCCTCATACTCATACTTATGCAACTTGTCCACAAGGGCGGTTACGGCGATGCCGTTTTCGAGGTACTCCTCGCTCAGCACCTTTCCGTGTGAGTGGAGAGCCGCCGCAAGTCCCGACTTGTCATACGGTATCAGCATTTCCATACGGCTTACCTTGTCGGTAAGATTATCCGATATGGCTTTCAGCAGTACGTCAAATCCCGTGCCGTTCTTTGCGGAAATCATTACGGTATTTTCTGCGGGCGGCAGTTCATAATCGAGCTTGTCGCATTTATTGAGAACGGTTATTACCGGTATTTCGCCGCAGCCAAGCTCCGACAGCAGAGAAAGCGTAGTTTCCGCCTTTTCTCTTGCCTCAGGATCGGACGCATCGCAGACGTGCAGGATAATATCCGCACTCGCCGCTTCTTCAAGCGTTGACTTGAACGCTTCTACAAGGTGGTGAGGAAGCCGTCTTATAAGCCCTACGGTATCTACAAGCGTAAGACTTCTTCCGTCGGGCAGTTCTATTGCCCTTGATGTAAGATCCAGCGTTGCGAACAGCTTGTCCTCCGCAAGAACGCCTGCACCTGTAAGGGCGTTGAGCAGGGTCGATTTTCCGGCATTCGTATATCCTACGATAGCGCCGACGCATACGCTGTCTTTCTTACGGCGGCGGCGTGACAGATCACGACGTTTTTCAAGCTCTTTAAGCTCATCGCTGAGTTTATCTATTCTGCGTCTTATGTGACGGCGATCGGTTTCAAGCTGGGTTTCACCCGGACCTCTCGTTCCTATACCGCCGCCAAGACGTGACAATGACGTACCTATTCCCATAAGGCGTGGCAGACGGTATTTAAGCTGAGCCAGTTCAACCTGAAGTTTTCCCTCGTTTGTCACTGCTCTGCCGGCGAATATGTCAAGGATAAGCATTGTGCGGTCGATAACACGCACTGAGGTTATATCCTCGATATTGCGTATCTGGCTTGAGCTTAGCTCCATATCAAATATAATAAGCTGTGCGTCAAGATCCTTTGCGGCGGCACTGAGTTCTTCAATCTTGCCCTCGCCCAGAATTGTCGCACTTTCGATAGCAGGACGTTTCTGAATAATACGGCACACTGTCACCGCACCTGCGGTTTCAGCCAGTTCTTCAAGCTCATCCATAGATATTTCCGCATCATATTCGCCGGTATCTACTCCTGCGAGTATGGCACGGGTTAATTCGTTTTCCTTTAAGATCGGATTGTTTACGGTTGATTCGTTCATAATGTTCCTTTCCGGTTTATAAATAATCAATAATAAAGTAAATTTATGCGGTAATCCGCAAAAGGTGGTAATCTTTATGAAGTTCAAAGAATACGACGTAATAATTGTCGGCACAGGCGTTTCAGGTCTTTATGCCGCACTCAACCTTGACAGCAGTATGCAGATACTTATGCTCTCAAAGCGTGAGCTGACGCTGTGCAACTCGGCTCTCGCACAGGGCGGTGTCGCCGCTGTAATGGACACGTCAAACGACAACTACGAACTGCACATCAAGGATACTCTTATAGCCGGCGGCTACAAGAACAATATCGACAATGTACGCATACTTGTCGAGCAGGGTCCGAAGGACGTTAAGAATCTGCTCAATTACGGAGTTGACTTTGACAGAAAGCAGGACGGCTCAATCGACCTTACCCTTGAGGGCGGTCACTGCCGTCACAGAATCGCTCACCACAAGGACAGCACCGGCTTTGAGATAGTTACTTCGCTTATCGAGGGTGTAAAGAAGCTGTCCAATGTCACGATTCTTGAAAACACTCATCTGCTCGGTCTTACCAAGCGAGGCGACGATTTTCTGTTTGATGTGCTTCACGAAGGAAAGCACAGTTATTATACCACAAAGAACACCATACTTGCAACAGGCGGTATAGGCAGAGTTTACGATTATACAACAAACTCTGCGATAGCAACGGGCGACGGCATACAGTTTGCTTATAATATGGGGGCTGATATTCAGCATTTAAGCTATGTGCAGTTCCACCCCACCGCCTTTGCCGACCATGAAAACCGTGAGTGCTTTCTTGTATCCGAGGCGGTACGAGGCGAGGGCGCATATCTGCTCAACTGCAACAAAGAACGTTTCATGCACAAGTATGAGCCTGAACGTAAGGAGCTTGCTCCCCGTGACGTAGTTTCAAAGGATATGATGAAAGAGCAGAAGGAGACGGGCAGTGACAAATTCTATCTTGATATTTCGTACAAGGATCCCGAATTTATCAAAAACCGCTTCCCTATGATATATAATAAGGTTCTTGAAAAGGGCTACGATATGACCAAAGAGCCTATCCCGATATACCCCTGTCAGCACTATCTTATGGGCGGTATCGGCGTAAACGGACACGGCGCTACGAATGTAAAGGGCTTATATGCCGCAGGAGAATGTGCGCATACCGGCGTTCACGGCATCAACCGCCTTGCAAGCAATTCTCTGCTTGAAGCGCTGGTATTCAGCCGTCTTATCGCAGAGGACATAAACAAGAACAATACCCACAGAGAGCTTGGAACGCTTGAGGCTGATTATCCCTCACCCGACGGCAAGCCGCTGCCTAAGGGAATACGCACCGAGATAAGACACATAATGCAGCGTTCTTATTTCGTTGTACCTGACTATGTTGAAGCGGCAAAGGATATAAAGCGTGTAACGGAGCTGAAGGACCTGCTCGATAACGGCGGCTTTGAGGTAACTCCCGACTATATCGAAGCAAAATCACTGACGACAGTTGCTTACATAATTCTCAGCGAAGTAGTTGCAGAGGGAAAGGAAAAGGGCATTATATAATGAAATTATTACAGTTTTACGTTGACGATCTGATAAAAAGAGCGATAACAGAGGATATAAACTACATAGACAGCACCACCGACCTGCTTATTGACGAGGACGATATTTCGGAGGCATATTTTGTATCAAAGGCTGACGGCGTTCTTGCGGGAATTGATGTTGCAATGCGTGTTTTCACATTACTTGACGACACTATCGAGATGAATATTCATTTCAAGGACGGCGACGCTATAAAGAAGGGCGATGTTATCGCCGAGTTCAAGGGTCACACCTGCGCTATGCTGAAGGCTGAGCGTACAGCGCTCAATCTTTTACAGCATATGAGCGGTATTGCAAGCTACACAAACAAGTGCGTAAAGGCAGTCGAGGGTACGGATGCTTCTATCGCAGATACGAGAAAAACGCTCCCCGGCTTACGTCCTTTGCAGAAATACTCCGTGGTGGCAGGCGGCGGAAGAAACCACCGCTACAATCTTACCGATGCGGCAATGCTCAAGGACAACCACATTGACGCATACGGCGGTATAACACAGGCTGTTACCGCTCTGCGTAAAAAAGCGGGACATATGCTTCAGATCGAGGTCGAGGTACGCAACTTTGACGAGCTGAACGAGGCGCTTGCGGTAAAGGCAGACGTTATTATGCTTGACAATATGAGCTGTGAGGATATGAAGAAAGCGGTAGAGATAACCGCAGGCAGAGCAAAGCTGGAAGCCAGCGGAAACGTAACGCTCGACAATATCCGTGACGTTGCGCTGACGGGCGTTGATATAATCAGCCTCGGTGCGCTTACTCACAGCGTGACAGCTTTTGATATTTCGATGAAGTGGAAGAAAAAGGCATGACCAACTGTGATTGCTGCGTAAACTATGTTTATGATGATGAGTACGACTGCTACACCTGCCTTGTAAATCTTGACGAGGACGAAATGCGCCGTTTTATAACGGGCGACAACTACAACTGCCCGTATTTCAGAAACGATGATGAATACGAGCTTGCAAGAAAGCAGTAACGCTGAAAGGAAAAGCTATGACAAAGATACCGAGAGGCGACAAATCATATATCGGAAAGGCTGTCACGGTGACGGTTGACCGACCGATAGGCACGCATCACCCCAAGCACCCTGAGATAGTATATCCGATAAACTACGGCTATGTCGAGGGGCTTCTCGGCGGTGACGGCGAGGAACAGGACGTATATATTCTCGGTGTTGATAAGCCGATTGACAAGGCAGAGTGCGTTATCATCGCAACTGTTATGCGTACAGACGATAATGAGGACAAGTGGGTAGGAGTGCCGTCTGAGCTTGTCGGCTCTGAGATTTGCTGTGAGTGCAATATAGTAAATGCCGTTCATTTTCAGGAGCAGTTCCACACATCTGAGATATTTGCCTTATATGAAAAGACCTGCGGTGCGGTAATGTACACTGGGGACGGCGATGACCGCAGATATTTTCTTATCAAGAACAACAGCGGTCATATCGGCTTTCCGAAGGGTCACATCGAGTACGGCGAGAACGAGCATGAAACCGCTCTGCGTGAGGTTTTCGAGGAATGCGGACTTGAAGCGGAATTAGATGAAGATTTCCGTACGGAATACACATTCCATACGCTTGACAACACCGAAAAGACAAGCATATTCTTTGCAGGAAGGTTTGACAGGGACGCCGCCGTGAAGATTCAGCAGGAAGAGGTAATAGGCGACTGGCTGTTAAGCTACGGGGAGGCTATGAACAAGCTGAACTGGGAGCAGGACAAGGCGATTTTAAAAGCCTGCGAGGAATATCTCAATTCAAAGCAGAATTAATTATATATCTGTAAAAATACCCTTGCGAAACGTTCCGGAGTTTGCAAGGGTATTTCAATTTGTAGAAAAAACCTATTATTGAAGCTGTACTGTGAAATATTTCACTAACACTGCTTAAAACACTTTCCTTAATGACAAGGTATTAATAATTTCGTGAGTGCATCGGTACAACTGCACTGACATTAACCTTTCAAAAAAACGCCACTAACTTAAGATATATGTACTAATATGCGGACGTGTAGCGTTAAGCGTCCCTGCATTGACAGGATATACAATGTTCAGGTAGTTTTACGAGTTTCGACAACACCCCAGCGGGGTAAGGGTATGGGTAAGGAAAGTGGGAGCAAGAGGGAGAAAACCTAAGGGACAGGGTATAGGGCTGAGCACTTACCTTTGGCAAGTGCTCAATCGTTTCGCTTTGCTTCACTGCGGCAGTCCAGCGGAGCTTTAGCAGAGCGCACGAGCCTTGCGTAAGCGAGGCTCAGACTCTCACCTGATCCCTTTGGTTGTCTCCCTCTTTCATATTGACAGGTGCATTGATTCGAATAGCGAACCCGAGAAGTGCTGTCCGACAAACAGAACTATCGGTAGCTTGTTATTATAGATAAATACTAAAGATATAACAGAAACACATCAAACAATATAGTTTTAATTAAGCTGAAATACCCTTGCGAAACGTTTTGGAGTTTGCAAGGGTATTTCTTTATATTTTTGCATATGGAAAAGGACGGGCAGAACCCGTCCTTTGAAAAAGCGTATCCAGCGCAAAACTTACTTGAGTTCGATCTTAGCGCCAGCTTCTTCGAGCTTAGCCTTGATTTCCTCAGCTTCAGCCTTAGAAGCGCCTTCCTTGATAGCCTTAGGAGCAGATTCAACAAGCTCCTTAGCTTCCTTAAGACCAAGACCGCAAACGTCCTTAACTGCCTTGATAACAGCCATCTTAGCATCACCGAATGATGCGAGAACTACGTCAAATTCTGTCTTTTCTTCAGCTGCTGCTGCGCCGCCTGCTGCGGGGCCTGCTACTGCAACTGCTGCTGCAGATACACCGAATTCTTCTTCGAGAGCCTTAACGAGCTCGTTGAGCTCTAATACTGATAAGCCCTTTACTTCTTCAATCATAGCTAAAATTTTCTCTGAAGCCATTTTAATTATCCTCCGTTAATATGTTTTCATTGTTTGTGTTACGGCAGGTTTATGCCGCCGATTTCGTCCGTGCAGAAATTATTCTGCTGATTCGGACTGCTTCTTCTCGATTTCGCTTACTGCGATAGCGAGCTTCTGGATAGGGGACTGAAGCATAAATACCAGCTGTGCAAGCAGTGTTTCCTTTGTGGGGAGCTTTGCGTATGCAACAACTTCGTCCTTGCTGATGCCCTTACCGTCAACGAATCCCTTCTTGATTGAGAATGATCCGTTGCTTGCTTCTTCCTGCTTGTACAGGATCTTAGGAGCAGTTACGATGTCTTCCTCTGCGAGTGCGAGAGCTGTTGTTCCTTCGAGAACATCATCAATACCCTCAACGCCTGCCATCTCAGCTGCACGCTTTAAAAGAGTGTTCTTAACTACGAAGTAGTCAACACCTGCCTCACGAAGTTCCTTTCTCAGAACTGTGTCATCGGCAACTGTGATACCGCTGTAATCAACGAGCACACCGCAAGCGGACTTCTTGAGCTTTTCAGCGAGTTCAGCAACGTAATTCTGCTTTACCTGTAAAACTTTCTCACTAGGCATATTGTTTTCTCCTTTCGTGATTTACTGTTCGTAAAAAAGGAAAAACATTTAATAAAAATGCCCTCCTCTGTAAGACAGAAAAGGGCAGAAAATTCAGTATTCTTCCCATTCCTCGGCAGGTGAGCATATGCTCGTTAGCGGTAAACCGACCTGCTGTCTTTAGAACAGCGTGATTATTATATCATATTAAAATGCGGTTGTCAAGTAGTTTGACTTAAATTTTTTCAGTCTGTCAGCACATTTGAATATATAACTCTTTTTCGGGGCGTTATCTTACACTTTGCGAAAAGATCGCTTACCGTCGCAAACGTGTATCCCTGCCTTTTAAGCTCCGGGATTATCGTATCGAGCGCCTGTACCGTGCGGAAATTGCCCTCCATATCGTGCAGAAGTATTATCATACCGTTTTGCGCCTGATCGATTATACGCTTACTGCGTTCTTCTGCGGATATTTCGTCAAGCCAGTCCTCCGCACCGTTTCCGCAGATAAATGTCAGCGGTATATCGTCATACATACTGTCGCAAAGCGCAATATACGGCGGACGGAAAAATTTCGGGGCGACACCGCCTGTTATCTGCTTTATCTTATCGTTTGTGTATTCAATTTCAGCCTTTATTTCTTCGCTTGTCTGCTGAGGCATCGCACTGTGCGTCCTGCTGTGGTTGCATATCTCACAGCCGTACTCAAAGCATTCACGGGCTATCCTTGCGCTTTCCTCGTTTATGTTATCGCCTACAAGGAAAAAGCTGCCCGTAACGTTATGCTTTTTCAGCATTTCAAGCACCTGCGGCGTTGTGACGGTGTTCGGTCCGTCGTCAAATGTAAGCGCTATGTACTTATTCTCCATCTTCTGCTCCTTTTTTTCTTGCTGGATACAACACATCTACAAAGCGGAACAGCGACAGCGAAAATACGATATTCGTCACGCTGTTGCAGAAATAATATCCCATAAAATTAGTTCTTTCGACCGAGCCGTAAAAAACGAAAACGCTCGAAAAGTATATAAGACCCGTAATAAGATATATCGCAGGACATATCATAGCGGCTTTTCTGCTCATTGTACCTCGTACAAGCTGTATCATAACTATCGAGTCCAGAAGAAGAAATATATCCATAGCAAGATACAGCGTTACATTATATTCCCCACCGGAAACAAAGCCGTTTTCCGATATGAACGACAAGTCATAAACAAGGCTCGGTGCTATGCCTATAATGCACATATATGGGATAAGGGCGAACATTTTTCTGCTTTCCCTGAAATAAAAGACCGCTACAGAAACAGAAAACCACAGATACATTATAAGAGTAGACGGTATAGATGCCACATACGCTCCGCAGTTTACACAGCCTGCCGATATAATGTGCGGCATATAGTCGATTATCTCGAATACGCCCTGTACCCCGACAAGCAGTGACAGCACAAGCAATAACAATGCGTGCGCCAGCAGAAACGTTTCGCTTTTTTCGGTTTGCGTTTTATTGTTCAGCATGAATTACCTCCGTTTCTGCGGACTCAATATCAACAAGACATTTTTTCCGCCATTTGCCGCCCTTATATCTGATAAGACACATTACTGCTGTCAGCACCCAGGTAAGACAGGTCGTTGTCCATACCGCCCACATTCCCACTCCGGGTATATTAACAAGTATTGCCGCAAAGCCTATTCTGCCTACTACCTCGGCAAGTCCGTTCAGAAATGCAAATCCTACATCGCCCGCACCGTTTAAAAGTCCTCTTGTCGTGTGGATAAAGCCCAGCGGAACATAGAAGCAGGCAGACAGCAAAAGCGCCTTTGCACCTATATCTATAACCTGTTCTTCGGTAACGAAGAAGCCGACTATATATCTGCTCGTAAATGCGAACACACCGAGCATCAGCAAACCGAAAGCGGTCGATATAAACATTGAACGGTGATAGCCTTTCACCACTCTGTCCGGCTTTGCCGCTCCGACATTCTGGCCCGCAAAGGTCGAAAGCGCCGTGCCAAGCGAATTGAAAGGCTGTTGTATAAGCTGTTCTACACGCATTGTCGCAGTGTATGCGGCAACTACTATATCTCCGAATGAGTTTGCGGTCTTCTGAAGGGAAATCATCGATACGGAAACAAGCGCATTCTGCAAAGCTATGGGAGTACCCGTTTTCATACAACGTACAAACTGCTCCCTGCGAAGCCTGAGATGCTCTCTTTTCAGCCGGAAATATTCGTTTTTCTTTACCGCAAACAAAATACTTCCGACAGCGGAAACTCCCTGTGCGATAACTGTAGCGAGCGCCGCACCGACTACCCCCATACCGAATACCATTACAAAAAGCAGGTCAAGTCCGACATTCAGTATACTTGCGACAATAAGAAAATACAGCGGAGTTTTTGAATCCCCGAGCGCACGAAGCACCGAGTTTATCCAGTTGTAGCCTGCTACCGCAATCGTTCCGGCACAGGCTGTACGCATATAGTCCGTAGCGTTTGCGAGTATGTTCTGCGGAGTGTCGAGCATCTGCAAAAGAAGATGCGCAAAGGCTACCGAAATAATCGTCAGCCCCAGCCCTACAAAGCCGAGCGCATAAGCCGAGTTTGCGATAAAACGCTTTACATCGTCGTGCCGCCCCGCACCGAAGCTCTGCGCTATCAGTATTCCCGCACCTGCCGAAAGGCCGTTGCACAGCGTGTAAAACAGGAACGTTATCGAGCCTGTCGCACCGACCGCCGCCAGTGCCTCGTGACCGAGATAACGTCCTACTATTACCGAATCGACTATATTATAAAACTGCTGGAACAGATTTCCCGCAAGCAAAGGCAGAGTGAACATAAGTATGTGCTTAAGCTCACTTCCCTGCGTCATATTTCTTACATATTTGTTCATATATTCTACCGTACAACATTCTTTTATTTTGTTCGGGCAAAGCCAATAGATATAGAGATTATAACCCTTTTTTACGGTACTGTCAATAATGCATCGTGCTTAATATATTGTAACTGTGTACAAATAAGGACGGAGAATACTGTCGGAATGACGAAAAATGTAACGACGGGAATTGTCGCACCGCCGTGAATATTGACAAACGATGCGGAATATGACATAATTATCTTGGATAAGTATCCGGTAAACAAAACAGCTGAGATAATCCGAAAGGAAAAGCAAATGAAATTAAGAAAACGGATAATCGCCGGTTTTCTGTCGGCACTGTTCATATTATGTTCCGTGTCGCTTCCGGTTGCGGCGGCGGCTGACCCTTACACCTGGGACGGCACCTCCGTGCTTGCGGCGGACAGAACCTATTACATAAAAAGCAATATAACACTCGGCAAAAGCCTTACTGTACCGGCAGGTACTGTGATGATACTGCTCAGCGGAACATCCGTTACCGTACCATACGGCATTACCCTTGATATAAAGGGCAGACTTGTTGCGGATAACGGCGCATCGCTTATAATAAACGGCACGCTCAATACCTACGGCGGTTCTGCTCTGGATATTGACGGTACGATGTCTGCAAGCGGAAGATCTGCGGTTTCGCTGTCGGGCGTTACACTGCTTTCCGATACGGCACAGACGGCATTCGCAGGCAATCTTGATGTGAATTCGGACTTTACCTCTTACGGCGAGATAGGTGTGACAGGCACTGCACGCTTTAATGCAAAAAGCTATATCGGCGGAAAGCTGGAGATAAGTAACAATGCGCAGGTCATAAACACAGGCACTGTGACGCTCGGGAACGATTGTTCATATACGCTGAAGGGTATGTTCACGAACAGCAAAAACGGCAGCGTCACCGACAACCGCAGAGCTTATGACAACTCGGCAATGTCTGTCGAAACTATATCGCTGTATACAACAGACGCACTGACGGGAATTGACGTTTCGTGGGCGCAGGGTGACACGATAGACTGGGCAAAGGTTAAAAGTTCGGGCATCGACTTTGCTATGATACGTTCAAGCCGTGGCAGAATAAGCGACGATTACCCTATGACAAGCGATACATATTTCCACGAAAACATGAAAGGCGCTATGCAAAACGGCATTCCTGCCGGAGTGTATCACTACTGCTATGCCGAAACGGTCGAAGAAGCGAGAGATGAGGCTAAATTCGTACTCAGCCTTATTTCCGGCTATGAGATAAGCTACCCCGTAGTATTTGATATAGAGGATCAGTGGTATGTAAGGAACGGCTATTCAAAGCAGACCCTCACCGCAATGACAGAAGCGTTCTGCGAGGAGATAGCAAACGCAGGCTATCTGCCTGTCGTATATTCCTACGCTTCGTTTTTCAACAGCTACCTTGATATGACGGCGCTTTCAAAGTATCCCGTGTGGGTGGCTCACGTTGACACCGACAAGCCTGCATACAGCGGAACATATTTTATGTGGCAGTATTCGTGGGAGGGCAGTATCAGCGGAATCGACGGCGATGTTGATATGGATCACTGCTATGTTGACTTTGATGCGTATACAAGGAAGTTCGGGCTGAATGGGAGGAAGTAACTTTGCGGTTAGCCTAACAAATAGACGTAAATATCAAAGTATAAAATAGCTTCATTTGAAAAATTAACATGGTTGAATTTTTCTTTTAGATATGCTATACTATATTTGATATTATTGATTTAATTTTAAAGGATTTTTATGAACTATAAAACTGTGAAACCATTTATTAAATGGGCAGGCGGAAAGAGCCAGCTGCTTAATGAAATCCGGGCAAAATATCCCGAAACAATAGATAAATACTGCGAACCCTTTGTTGGCGGCGGTGCGGTACTCCTTGATGTGCTTGCGAACTGCCACCCCAAGGAAGTGTTAATTAACGATATAAACGCTGAACTTATAGGCACTTATAAGCAAATCAGAGATAACATTGATGATGTTGTTGCTTTTCTCGCTGAACTTCAAGAACTGTTTTGGGAAAAAGACGACGTTGCCCGCAAAGAAATGTATATGGCAAAACGGGAGCGGTTTAACCAACTGATATTCGCTAATTCAACGGGCGTTGAAACAGCTGTCCTCTTTATTTTCCTCAATAAGACTTGCTTTAACGGGCTTTATAGAGTTAATGGAAAAGGTGCTTTCAATGTTCCGATAGGTTCATATAAAAAGCCTCCTATCTGCGATGAAGAAAATCTTCGCAAGATAAGCGACTTGTTAAAAAATGTAATCGTACAATTTGGAGACTATTCCAAGTGTAAGTCTTTCATTGATAGTCAAACTTTTGTATATATTGACCCGCCCTACCGCCCTTTGAATGCAACTTCATCATTTACTTCATACACGGAGAATGGCTTTGGAGACAAGGAACAGATAGAACTTGGAAAGTTTGTTGACGAGATTTCAGCAAAGGGAGCAAAGGTCGTTGTAAGCAACTCCGATCCAAAGAACAGCGATGAAAGCGACAGCTTTTTTGATGACCTGTATTCAAGCTATACGATTATGCGTGTTTCTGCAAAGCGTATGATTAACAGCAAGGCTTCGGGTAGAGGCAGTATCAATGAACTACTGATTTGTAACTGTTAAAGGAGAATGATAATGAGTATTTGCCAGAAAAACCATAGGTATTTGCCTGATTTCGATTTGCTCCCTGAAGCACAGGACAACGAAAACGGCGGTCGTCATATATGTGCTGGATGTGCATATGAAGCAGGATTAAATGACGGTTTAGCAGGTGTTACACCTAAGGATGACCTATCATTTCTTCCAAATAGTCAGGCAGGAACTGTGCGGCACAAAAGTGCAAAAGCTGCATATGATGCCGGGTATGAACACGGAAGAAAAACAAGCACATAATTTGTGAAAGGAATACAATATGCGCAACTTCAATGAATGGCTCTCAAAATTCCGAAGTAGCATTGCAAACTATGGATATTACATAGATTTTGACAAGGTGTATCGTAATGTCAACGATATAAAAGTAGAGCTTAACATTCTTAATACTCTTATTGGTTCAACAGATATAGAGAACGATTTTAAGAATATTATTACCAAGTACCCTGAGACATTGAAGTGTATTCCTATTCTGCTTGCAGTAAGGGCTAACGAGATCTACGCTATTGACGGCGATGGTGAGTTTTCGTATAATTTCAAGAAGGCTAACTACTCTCCGGAACAGTATGCAGTATTTATGCGTAAAACCGGATTGTTTGAACTGCTTGAAAAACACATAATTCATACCCTCGTTGATTATGTTACCGGTGTTGAAACTGGACTGGACTCAAACGGTCGAAAAAATCGTGGCGGTCATCTGATGGAAGATTTGGTCGAGAGCTTTATAGTTAAGGCTGGATTTGTTAAAGGTCAGACCTATTTTAAGGAAATGTATATCCACGAGATTACCGAGAAATGGGGCATTGATCTTTCTGCTATTTCAAACAGCGGTAAAATGGAAAAGCGTTTCGATTTTGTTATCAAGACCGATAAAGCTATCTACGGAATTGAAACGAATTTCTATGCGAGTGGCGGCTCAAAGCTGAACGAAACTGCTCGCAGCTATAAGCAGATAGCACAGGAGGTTGCTACCATAAACGGCTTTGAATTTGTATGGTTCACCGATGGTTCTGGTTGGACAAGTGCAAGGCACAATCTTGAGGAAACTTTTGACGTTATGGAGCACATCTACTCAATTGATGATTTGGAAAGTAATATACTTAACATGTTGAAAGGAGAATAATCATGCCTGTTATAAACAGTTATGCCTTATGGAACAATAAAGGTGGTGTGGGTAAAAGTACAATAACCTTTCATCTTGCTGTACGATATGCAGAATTAAATCCTGATAAAAAAGTGATGGTTATTGATTTATGTCCACAAGCAAATTCTAGTATGATGTTATTGGGTGGTGGTGAGATTGGAGAGGATAAAGTTATAAAGCTGTGTTCTGAGTCTGTCCCAAAGTCTGTTGTTGGTTATATAAGTACAACAATCACTAATGGTCGCGGCGCTACTCCTCCAGCTTGGGACGAATATGCTGTAAATGTTGGGAAAGTTAATGAAGCACTCCCAAATAACTTGTTTCTTCTTTGCGGAGACGGTAATCTTGAACCAATGGCACCAGCTATAAATGAGACTGCATCGGCGAAAGCGCTAACGCCAAATGCTCAGCCTTGGAAATGGACACAGGAAATTTTTAAAAGATTCATTTCTTCTTTATCTAATCGTGAAGACGATTGGATGGTCTTTGTAGATACAAATCCAAGTTTTAGTATATACACTCAAATGGCTATTTCTGGCGTTAGTAGACTAATTATTCCCATAAACGCCGATAATTCCTCTAAAACTGCTGTAACGGCATTGGTAGCACTACTTCATGGTACAGAACCTCCCCACCCAATATACGGTTCATGGACGTATGCTGCAATGGCAAAAAATCAAGGAATTGCAATTCCAAAGATTCACATTTTAATAGGCAATAGATTAGCACAATTTGAAGGACCTGCAAGAGCTTATGGCGCAATTTCAGAAGCAACTGCTTCAAATCTTTATGATATTTTTATAGCTCATCCAGAATATTTTGTACTTAAGACTCCAGTACCGACAAATAAAGCAGATTTCATTAGTAAATATTCTTTTCCGTTAAGGGATTTCAATACAGCTGGTGTTGTATGCGCACATATTGGCAGTAAATTATCTTCAATGAAACAAGGATATTATAATGTGTATAGTGCTCATGTAAAAGTGAATAATAATAAAATACTGGAGTGCATAGAGGCAATTGATAATATTATAAAGGTGTTATAGTGAACAAAATAAGAAAATGGCAGCCCGACGATTTCGAACTTGAAATGACCACCCACTGGTCATTCCCAAAGCGAGGCGATTGGGCTACCCACGACGCTAAATGGCGAGGAAACTGGTCGCCATACATACCGAGGAATATCATTCTCCGCTATTCGCAGGAGGGAGATTTAGTCCTCGACCAGTTTGCCGGAGGCGGCACAACGCTTGTTGAAGCAAAGCTACTTAATCGTGATATTATCGGCATTGATATAAACGATGTTGCTCTTGAACGCTGCCGCGAAAAAACAGATTTCGACTATGAACCTGCCAAAGGAAAGGTGCATATTAACAAAGGTGACGCTCGACGCCTTGATAGCATACCCGATGATAGTATAGACCTTATCTGCACTCACCCGCCCTATGCTGACATCATAAAATACAGTGATGGGATTGATGGCGACTTATCTCAGCTTAAAGTCAAAGAATTCCTTGAACAGATGAAGCCTGTTGCTGAAGAAAGTTACCGAGTTTTAAAAAAGGGTAAGTTTTGTGCTATTCTCATGGGCGATACCCGTCAGAAGGGATGTATGATACCGATGAGCTTTGATGTAATGAAGATATTTCAGGATGCCGGATTTACGCTTAAAGAGCTTATTATCAAGGAACAGCATAACTGTAGAGCAACAGGATATTGGAAAACCAACAGTGTAAAGTACAATTTTCTGCTGATTGCTCATGAATATTTGTTTGTTTTCAGAAAATGACCTTAATAACATCGGCGGCCCGGTAACACTACCGAGCCGCCGCTCTATATTGCTTTATATAACCGCTTAATCTGCGTTTTTGTTTGTCATTCCCGATTCAGGTTCAACCGGCAAAGCAACATTCTTCTGCCAGTATCCGTACTTCTTCCTCTTTACGATAAGGAACATTAGCGACAGCAGGAAAGCGAAAAATTCCGCCACAACATTCGCCATCCATATACCGTCAACATCGAAAATAAGGGGCAGTATAAGTATGCTTGAAACCTGGAATATAAGCGTTCTCATAAACGACACAGCCGCAGAGATAGCGCCGTTTCCGAGTGCGGTGAAGAACGATGAGGTGAATATATTGAAGCCTGCAAGTAAAAAGCACAGCGAGAATATCCTGAAAGCGTGACGTGTCTGCTCGTAAAGCTCTGCATCATAGCCAACAAATATCTTTGCAAGAGGGCTTGCAAGCACCGCCGACAATGCGACAAGCGTAACTCCCGCTATCGCCGCAAAGCAAAGGCTCTTTTTGAGCATATTGTTCAGTTCATAACGGTTCTGCGCTCCGTAGTTGAAGCCTATCACGGGTGCGCATCCGATAGCATATCCGACAAATATCGCTATGAAAATAAACTGCACATACATCATTACGCCAAAGGTCGAAACGCCGTTTTCGCCTATGTATTTCATAAGCTGGAAGTTGTAGATTATACTTACGACCGATGAGGAAATGCTCGACATAAGTTCCGATGAACCGTTCGCACAGGCACGCAGGAGCGGTCTTATCTCAAGCCTTGTCTTAGTAAGACGCAGTATGCTTGAGTTCGGACGGAGAAAGTAGATAAGAGGGAATATTCCGCCGACACATTCGCTGATGCCCGTAGCAAATGCCGCACCTGCAACGCCAAAGTCCATAAGACCTACAAATACAGCGTCAAGTATGATATTCGTACAGCCTGCCATAATAGTTGAAATAAGTCCGAGCTTCGGCTTTTCGGCGGCAATAAAAAAGCTCTGGAATACGTTCTGGAGCATAAAAGCCGTTGTAAAGGAGATTACTATTCTGCCGTAAAGCACACAGTCGCCGAGCATTTCGGGAGTTGCGCCGAAGAACACCGCAACGTTTTCGGTAAAGATAAGGCCGAATGTTGTGAGTACCGCACCGAGTATCACCGTCAGCATTATCATCATTGTGAAATAGCGTTTTGCCGTCTTTTCGTCACCCTCGCCGAGCTTCTGCGAAACAAGCGCCGTTCCGCCCGTGCCGACCATAAAGCCCACACCGCCGAGTATCATTACAAACGGCATTATAAGATTGATAGATGCGAAAGAGGTCTTGCCGGCAAAATTCGATACGAAAAAGCCGTCAACAACACCGTATATGGATATAAACACCATCATAGCCACCGACGGCAGTACAAACCTGAAAAGCCGTCCTGCTGTAAAGTGATCCGAAAGTTTTATCTTGCTCATTTTCCCTTTGTTCTCCTTTTGTATCTTTATATTTTTGCCGTCTGATTTTTAAGAAGTACGCTGTACAGCTTCATAAGAGCAGTCATATTCTCGCTTTCTTCATCTGTCATATTGCCGAGTGCGGCGCATTCCGCCTCTATCACCTTATCTACCGTCTGTTCGCACAGCTTTGTTCCGCTTTTTGTAAGGCTGATATTCTTTGTGTGCGCACCTGCCGGAGTAAGCGTTATATACCCCTCGCTTTCGAGCTTTTTCAGTGCGGAGTTTACCGTCTGCTTAGGCTGATACAGCACGGTGCAGACATCGCTCTGCGTTATGTTGCCAGGCTCCATACGCAGTGTGTACAGTGTCCAGAAAGCCGCTTCCGAAAACCCGTAGCGCTTTGCTATATTCCTGTAGCAATCATCTATTGATTTCAGTACATTATTATATTCATACAGTTTTTTTCTGTTGTTTTTATTATCCAAGCTGATTCTCCTTGTCGGCAAATGGTTAAGTCCGAAATCGGACTGAGAGATATTATAATCCGATTTCGGACTATTGTCAAGAGCTTTTCTGCAAAAAATAAAAACTGTGCCTGAAACAGACACAGTTTAGTTTGTAGAAAAAGTCTGTTTTTGAAACAAACTTCTAACTCACTATCCCTATCCCCCTGCCCCCTTTCCCCGGGAAAGGGGGATTTTACTGGGGCT